>Ga0078972_1000368_pt1 | contig 186652 bp, 206 predicted proteins | sample YelNatPaOPGAMG01_FD_67568 | JGI IMG/M metagenome (GOLD analysis project Ga0078972, IMG submission 67568) | Hot spring thermophilic microbial communities from Obsidian Pool, Yellowstone National Park, USA - OP-RAMG-01 (SPADES assembly) (version 2) | ecosystem: Environmental > Aquatic > Thermal... | reverse complement strand
CCATAGCATCAACAATGTCTTCTGATACGTTGGCGCCTGTTGAAACAAGAACATCTATAAACCTCTTTTCTACAAGCCAATTTATTATTTTCCACTGCCCAGCCGTGCTCATTGAGCCTGCGAGCCCCATAATTATGGTCAAATCCTTCTCCTTCAGCATTTCCTCCCAAACTTCAACGGCTTCTCCAAGCTTTCTCCCCTGATAAGCCGTTTTCGCCATTTCTGACATAAGCTGAGATATACTTTTCTCTTTAACATCAAGAGGTTCAACTTTTCCCTTCAGATGTGGACTCGCCATACAATTACCTTCAATCAAATTTCGTAGTCCAAAAATCCTTTATTTACGCTTTTTGGCGTGAGAGAACTAAACCAACATGCTAATCGGAAAACTCTTATAGACCATTAGATGCGTAAGAAGCCTTAAAAGGCTTATTTAATGTGGTTAACGATGCACACGTCCTTCAGCTTTGGACGCTTTGAGGATGAAGACACGCGCACCTATTAAGCCATGTTCATAAGCCTACCTCAGTCGCTACCAGCTGAATAGGAGAAAAGTAAACCAGTTAAGATGCTGAAAACAAAAATAGGGTTTTGCGGGAGAAATCGCCAAATTTATATAAAGCTCCAGTATTCTATTGAACGGCACAACGGTTATCATAATGTCTTATGGAGCGTCAAAATAAGTGGAAATAGAAGTGCTTGAGAAAAATGATACAACCATGCGTTTACTTATTCGTGGAGTTGATACTCCATACATGAACGCCCTAAGGCGCACAGTTATTTCGGAAGTCCCCTGCATGGCAATAGACGAGGTTGTAATAATAGAGAACTCATCTGTGCTGCAAGATGAGATGATTGCACATAGGCTTGGACTAATCCCGTTAAAAACAGATTTGGATAATTATAATTTGCCTGAAGAATGCCAATGCAAAAGCGAGTTTGGATGTAGCCTCTGCAGAGTCACGTTAACGCTTGATGTGGAGGCAAAAGGCGAGGCAAGAATAGTTTATTCCGGCGATTTGATGTCGGAAAACCCTGAAATAGTGCCGGTAAGCAGCAAAATCCCAATAATAAAACTTGCAAAAGAGCAGAAATTGAAACTTGAGGCTTATGCAAGACTTGGAAAGGGAAAAGTCCATGCGAAATGGCAGCCAGTTTCCATGTGCACATACAAGTATTACCCAAAGATAGAGATAAAACACGAAAATTGTGATTTATGTGGAAAATGCATAGAAATATGCCCAAGAAACGTTTACGCGAAGAAGAATAGCGAAATAGAAGTTAAAAATTTAGCAGCATGTACCCTATGCATGGACTGCGTTGAGGTATGCCCAAAAGACCCAAAGGCATTAGAAGTCAGTTGGGAGAAAGGCGCGTTCATATTTAACATCGAATCCACAAATGTGCTTCCACCCGAAAGGATAATGATGGAAGCCGTCAAAATATTGGACAAGCAGCTGAACGAGCTTAAAAGTCAAATTGAAGGTAGTGAAAATGAAGAAAAGTAGGGCAACAAATCCTGAACTTGTAAAACTCGTTAGATTTTTGAAAAAGCAAGGTAGGGAGAATAACGCTGAAATTTGGAGAGTTACCGCCGAAATCTTATCAAAACCCAGAAGAAGACGCATTGCATTAAACTTAAGCCGCTTGAATAGGCATACACAAAAAAACGATGTCGTTGTTGTGCCAGGCAAAGTGTTAGGAACGGGGGTTGTCAACCATCCAGTCACCGTTGCAGCCTTCGCCTTTTCTGAGAAAGCGAAAGAGAAGATATTAGCCGCAAGGGGAAAATGCCTATCCATCATAGATCTAATCAAGAAGAACCCGAAAGGCTCTAACGTCAAGATAATTGGGTGAAAATATGGAAGGAGCAAAAAAGAGCGTTAAAGTGATAAACGCCGAGGGGCTCATTCTGGGTAGAATGGCAAGCATAATCGCTAAACGACTTTTAATGGGAGAAGAAATAGTTATCGTCAACGCTGAAAAAGCCGTAATTTCTGGAAGGAAGGAAAGCAAAGTTAAGGAAGCAAAGGAGTTTTTGGAAGTTGGATACCCAAAGGCCGGACCTTTCCATTATAAGAGACCAGACAGGATTGTCAGGAGAACCGTTAGAGGGATGCTTCCATACAAGCAGCCAAAGGGCAAACAAGCATATAAGCGGCTTAAAGTTTTCATAGGAAGACCAGACGAATTTAAAAACCACGAGATGGAAACATTACCAAACGCTCAAGCAAGCAAACTAACGTGCCCCTACCTAACAATCGGCGATTTAGCAAAAGAAATAGGATGGAGCACAGGTGAATAGTTATGCCAGCTAAAAAAGTTTTAGTCGTCAGCGGAAAGAGAAAAACAGCAGTAGCCCGCACTATCGTAAGACCTGGAACAGGAAGAGTGCGTATAAACAGGATACCTCTTGAAATTTACGAACCGAAAGTTGCCCGCGAAAAGATAATGGAGCCCCTAATTCAAGCTGGAGATGATATTTGGAAACAGTTGGACATCGACATAAAAGTTTCTGGTGGCGGCTACATGGGACAAGCAGAAGCCGCAAGGATGGCTATAGCAAATGCTCTACTGAAATGGACGAAGAGTGCACATTTGCGCACAGTCTTCGCTGAGTATGACAGAACAATGATTGCAGGGGACGCTAGAAGAAAAGAACCTAAAAAGTTTGGCGGCCCAGGCGCGAGGGCGCGAGACCAAAAAAGCTACAGATAAGAGGCGAATGTTGATGATTATACCAGTAAGATGTTTCACTTGCGGCAAAGTCGTCGCAGATGTGTGGGAAGAATTTGCAAGAAGGGTTAAGGCTGGAGAAGACGCTGGCGAGGTTTTAGACAGCTTAGGAATAAAACGCTACTGTTGTAGGCGTATGCTCCTTTCACACGTGGAGATAATTGACGAAATCCTACGCTTCTACGAGGAAGCCGAAAAAAGGAAGGAAATGAGACAATACTATTAGGGCTGTGGGTGAATGTCAACAACAATTGAAGATGTAGTGGCAAGAAAAGTTTTCAATAGCCGAGGAGAGGAAACAATTGAGGTCGACATAATAACAACTTCAGGATTCGGGAGAGCATCTGCCCCGGCTGGGAAAAGCCGTGGAAAAGCAGAAGTCGCTTATTATCCCCAAGGCGGGGTTGATGAAGCAGTAAAAAAGGTGGAAGAGTTAATAGCCCCCGAGCTTGTGGGCTTAAACGCTGACTTTCAGGAAGAAATTGATAGAACTCTTCATGAAATTGACGGCTCAAAGGATTTCAGAGTAATTGGTGGAAACACAGCCTATGCTGTTTCACTTGCAAACGCTGAAGCAGCAGCAAACTCGCATGACGCGCTACTTTTTCAACATCTTGGTGGACAACTTGCCCATATACTTCCATGTCCGCTTGGCAATATTATAAGTGGCGGTAAACATACTTATGGAAAAACACCGGAAATTCAGGAGTTTCTAGCCCTTCCATACGGGGCAGAATCCTTTTTTGACGCCGCAGCAGCCAACGCTCAAATCCACGAGAGGGTTGGGTCAATTTTAAGAAAAAAGGATGAGCGTTTTAGTGGCGGAAAAAGTGATGAAGGAGCTTGGATAGCCAGCATCAGAAATGAGGATGCCCTTGAAATACTATCAAAAACATGCAAGGAAGTCGGCAACGAATTTGGTTTTGAATGCGGCTTCGGCATTGATGTAGCAGCATCGTCACTTTGGAGTGAAAAAGAGAAGAAGTACGTCTACCCGAGAGAGGGTAAAAAGCGTGATTCAGGCGAACAGTTAGAATTTATCCTTGAACTTGCCCACAAATATCATTTATCTTACGTTGAAGACCCATTTGACGAAAAAGACTACAAAAGCTTTGCAGAACTCACGAAGAAAGTGAAAAATTGCCTGATTTGCGGCGATGATCTCTTCGCCACAAACAATGAAAGATTAAGCCAAGGAATATCAACGAAAGCGGCTAATGCGATAATAATAAAAGTGAACCAGATTGGCACATTAACAGATGCCTTTGAAACAACAGAAAACGCGAAAAGAAATGGGTATACGCCCATAATGGCGCACCGTTCAGGCGACACATGCGACTGGCACATAGCCCACTTGGCTGTAGCCTTTAAATGCCCGATAATTAAAACAGGTGTTGTTGAAGGCGCAAGAATAGCAAAAATAAATGAGTTGATAAGAATAGAGGAGTTCCTAGAGGATAGAGCTAAAATGGCAGATATCCTACATCTCAAAGGAGGATAAAAATTGTCAGAAGATGAAGAAAAGAAAGTTGAAGGAGAAGCTGCAGAAGCCCCAGCGGAAGAAGAACTGCTCTTGCCACGCGACACTTTGTTATCTGCTGGAATTCATATAGGGACCAGAATGAAAACGAAGGATATGGCACAATTTATATACCGTGTAAGACCAGATGGACTATTTGTCCTAGATGTTAAGAAAACAGACGACCGCATAAGAACAGCCGCAAAGTTTTTGGCACGGTTTGAACCTCAAAAAATCGCGGCTGCCGCCGCAAGACTATATGCGCAAGAACCAGCCAGAAAGTTCTGCGAAGTGACAGGCGCAACTCCGGTTATTGGACGTTTCATTCCTGGACTACTATCAAACCCATTGTATCCGAACAGGATAGAGCCAGAAGTTATAATAGTGTCAGACCCGAGGGCTGATTCCCAAGCTGTCAAAGAGGCTGCGTTAACGGGGATACCTGTTGTAGCCTTATGCAGCACAGACAACGATTTTTCTGGAGTGGATTTAGTTATTCCAACAAATAATAAGGGTAGAAGAGCCCTCGCGGTGATTTACTGGCTTCTAGCGAGACAAGTACTACGCGAAAGGGGAGAGTTGGCAGCGGATAAGGAGCTAACCTTAACAATCGATGATTTCGAGGCAAAGATCTCAAAAGAAGAGGAGGAAATTTAGGGAGGATGGCAAAGGTTCGGCGTCCAACCCAATCAGGAGCCTTTTATGAGGGAAGCGCCGAATCACTGAAAACACAGATAAGAGAATGTTTCCTCAGCGAGTTTGGACCTAGAAAGATTCCAGAAGTTAAGAAGAATGGCTCTCGAAGAATTGTTGGTTTAGTTTGTCCACATGCCGGTTACATGTTTTCGGGTCCTGTTGCAGCTCACGCCTATTACGAGTTGGCGTTGGATGGCAAACCGGATGTTGCAGTTATTTTTGGTCCAAATCATACTGGTTATGGCAGTCCGCTGGCTGTTATGAACGAGGGTGTTTGGCGTACTCCACTTGGCGATGTGGAAGTTGACGGTGAAACTGCAAATCAAATTGTGCGTGAAGCGCGTATCGTAGATGTTGATGATTCAGCCCATAAACATGAGCATTCAATAGAGGTTCAGCTTCCATTTCTCCAGTTTCTCTACGGTTTAAACTTCAAAATTGTGCCAATCTGCTTTTTAATGCAAGATTTAACCTCAGCAAGCGAGGTTGGCGAAGCGGTGGCAAAGGTTTTAGCTGGAAAAAATGCCGTGATAATAGCGTCTTCTGACATGACACATTATGAACCGCATGAAACTGCAAAAGAAAAAGATTCAGCGGCTCTTAAGGCTGTTGAGGCGATGGATGCAGCCAAATTTTATTCAATAATCGAGTCTAAACATGTCAGTGCTTGTGGGTATGGACCAATAATGGCATTGATTGCGGCGGCAAAACGTTTAGGCGCAAAAGAGGCAAAATTATTATGTTACAAGACTAGTGGAGATGTTATTGGCGACTACTCAAGCGTTGTTGGGTATGCCGCCGTGTGTTTCAAAAAATAGTGGTTAAGCATGGGGGTAACCGCCTCAGCGCCAGCCAAAATAATACTATTCGGAGAACACTTTGTCATCTACGGTGAACCCGCAATAGTTCTAGCAATAGATAAAAGAGCCTATGCAAAAACAGAAGTTCGACAAGACAAGCGCTTAAGCATACGTTCAGTAAACCTAAACCTTTCTGGATACTACGAAAACGAAAACTTTAAAGTCGAATATGGCGATGCAAGAGAGGCAAAACTAAAATTTGAGCCAATAAGGCGGGCTGTAGAAAAAATCTTGGAAAAACATGGAGAAAAAGTTGGATTAGACATAGAAATTAACTCAACGGTTCCGGTGGCCGCTGGTTTAGGGTCTTCAGCAGCGGTCGTGGCAGCAGTCACAGCCGCAGTCAGCGCTTTACTGAACATAAAGATGTCTAAGGAGGAAGTTTTCCGCATAACTTACGACGCTGAACAAGTTGTCCATGGAACACCCTCCGGGATTGACCCCGCAATATCGACTTTCGGCGGAACACTGCTTTTTCAAATGGACACCGGATTTAAGCCACTAGACGTTAAAATTGACGCACCACTGGTGATAGGAGACACCGGGGTGACAAGGTCTACACGCGTTCAGGTTGAGAGAGTGCGAGAACTTCGAGAAAAATACCCCCAAGTAATAGAACCGATAATGCTGTCAGCCCGCGAGATAGTCTTAAGAGCCCTAGAAGCACTAAGTGAAGGCGACTTGGAAACGGTAGGCGAACTGATGAACATCAATCACGCCCTACTTTGCAGCGTTGGAGTTTCAGACGAATCACTGGAATGGCTCATAAACGCCGCAAGAAAAGCCGGAGCTTTAGGCGCAAAATTGACGGGTGCTGGAGGAGGAGGCTGCATGATAGCGCTAGCAAAAAATGAGAGGCTTAATCAGATTATGGAAGCCATTCAGAGGGTTGGCGGCAGATCCTTCATAGCAAGAAAAACAGAGGAAGGTGTAAGGGTTGAACCAACATAAACCGACGATTTTGAAGATTGGCGGTTCTGTAATTACAAACAAGAATGAAGAGCTTACACCGAAAACGCAGGAAATGAATCGAATAGCACAAGAGATACGGAAAGCAGAAATTCCAAATCTCGTAATAGTTCACGGCGGTGGAAGCTTCGGTCATCCGTTAGCTCAAAAATACGCGATTAAAGAGGGATTTAGAGACGCTGGTCAACTTGTTGGATTTGCAGAAACTCACCACGTAATGACCGTTCTCAACGGATTATTTATGGACACCTTGATTATGCAAAGCATTCCAGCCATAAGCATAACACCATCCTCATGCATAATAACTGAAAACGGCAGAATAAAATGCTTTGAAGACGCAACATTAAAGATTACGCTAAAAATGGGCTTCATACCAGTGCTTTACGGAGATGCTGTGCTGGATACACGATTGGGCTTCACCATACTGTCAGGCGACCAGATTGTTTCGCATGTTGCCACAAGGCTAGATGCAGAGCAAATTGTCATGGGTGTTGACGTTGATGGCTTATACAACATAGACCCAAAACTGGAAAAAAATGCGAAGTTTTTTGCCCATCTCACACTCGAAGAGTTGAAAAAACTTCATGGAAAACTCGGAAGATCCGATGCTTGCGACGTTACGGGCGGAATGTTCGGCAAAATAGCGGAGCTCATACCAGCCTTGGAACAGGGAATCCCTGTGAAAATTGTAAACGCTTCAAAGCCAAATTATATCTACAAGGTTCTGAAAGGAGAAAAAGTAGAAGGCACCTTAATAGAGAAGGAATAGGAATGGCTAAGGAAACAAGAAAACGCAAGGCAGAGCACATAAGGATTTCTTTAAACATGAACACACAAGCAAAAAAAGCCACAACAGGCTTCGAAGACATCTACCTAATCCACAGAGCTTTACCTCAAATTGATAAGGAAAAAATAGACCTAAAAACGACAGTTTTCAACCACAAATTTGCAGCTCCAATAATCGTTGGCGCAATAACCGGCGGAACCCCAGAGGCGACAAAAATTAACGCCACAATAGCGGAAGCCATTGAAGAGTTGGGATTAGGAATGGGCGTTGGAAGCCAGCGCGCAGCAATAGAAGACAAAAAATTTGAGGAAACATTCGCCGTAACAAGGAAAAGGGCGCCAACAGCCTTTTTAATAGCGAATGTCGGCGGAGTTCAGCTTGTCCACGGATATGGAATGAAAGAAGTTGAGAAGGCGATAGAAATGATTGACGCAGACGCTTTAGCCATACACCTAAACCCACTGCAAGAGGCAATACAACCAGAAGGACAAACAAAATTTGGAGGAGTGCTCGAAAAAATACGCGCAATAGCCGAAGAATTGGACAAGCCGGTAATTGTAAAGGAAACAGGCGCGGGAATATCCGCTGAAGACGCTGAAAAACTTGAGGCTGCAGGAGTGAAAGGCATAGACGTAAGCGGAGCAGGTGGCACAAGTTTCGCAGCTATTGAATATCACCGTGCAAAAAGAAAGAAAGAGTTTTTTCAACGCAAGCTTGGACAGGTTTTCTGGGACTGGGGAATACCAACAGCCATAAGCATAGTTGAAGTTTCACAAACAGTGAAAGTTCCAGTAATCGCTTCTGGAGGAATACGCGACGGAACAGAAATCGCCAAGGCTCTAGCCTTAGGTGCAAGCCTAATAAGCCTCTCACAACCAATACTTAAGGAGGCTGTTAAAGGAGTAAAAAAAACAAAGAGCGCTCTTCTAACACTTATTGAAGAGCTAAAAACTACAATGTTCCTTGCTGGTGCCGAATGTATAAGCTCTTTAAAAGAAAAACCAGTTGTCATAACGGGCAAGACGGCGGAATGGCTAAAGCTAAGAGGATTCAACATAGAGAAATATGCAAGGAGGAACAAGGCTGAAGTTGGATATTGATAAGCTCCTCGAAGACAAAGCCGCATTGATAGACAAGACTATTGAAAAATACATACCGAGAAAATTTTCGGAAGACACTATTCTTTTTAAAGTGAACCCGCCGAGATACACGTACAACCTAGCCGCTATAAACAAGGCAATTGCTGAACCAGTATGGGAATTTCTAGACAGAGGCGGAAAACGCTGGCGCCCAACGCTTTTCTTGCTTATATGCGAAGCTTTGGGTAAAAACTCAGAAGAGCTCATCGACTTTGCAATAATCCCGGAAGTCATTCACAATGGAACGCTAATAATAGATGATATAGAGGATTCTTCTGAAATGCGAAGAGGGAAACCGTGCACATACAAAATCTACGGTTTAGACATAGCCATAAACGCTGGAAACGCCATGTATTACCTACCACTATTGCCACTGATAAAAAGCAAAGAAAAAATCTCAGAGGAGAAATTGAACAGAATCTATGAAATTTACGTAAAGGAAATGATTAACTTAAGCCTCGGACAAGCCATGGACATTGTCTGGCATAGAGGCTTAGCAAGCGCCGACAAAATCAGCGAAGAAGACTACTTGCAAATGTGCGCTTACAAAACTGGAACATTAGCGAGGATGTCTGCAAAAATCGCCGCTGTTTTGGCTGACGCAGATGAAGAGCTTACGGAAAAGCTTGGAAGATTTGCTGAAAGCATAGGCGTAGCATTCCAAATGCAAGATGACATTTTAGACTTGGCAGGCGAAGAATTCGCAGAGAAGAAGGGTGGACGAGGACAAGACATAACAGAGGGAAAAAGAACTCTCATTGTCATTCATACTCTAAAGGTGGCAAAAGCTGAAGATAGAAATAGGCTTATCGAAATTCTAAACATTCACACAACAAACCAAAAGTTGAAGGATGAAGCCATAAACATCATGGAAAAATATGATGCATTAAATTATGTCAAGAATTATGCGAGAAAAATGGTTGAAGAAAGCTGGAGGGACGTTGAAAAACTTCTACCAGATTCAGACGCAAAAAAGAAGCTGAACGCCTTTACAAAATTCTTAATTGAAAGGAAAATCTAACCGATAAAGAGCGGTACCAACCTTGACTTTAAAAGAAGACGCGGAACTTAGGGAAAACATTCGAAAAATAGCATTGCTAAACGCCATAAAACACGACGGCAAAGCGCAAGATGGACCAGTTATCGGAAAAATCCTTGGAGAAAAACCGGAACTAAAAACAAAAATTAAAGAGTTATCAGCCATTATAAGCGAAGTAGTTCAAGAAGTTAACAGCCTTTCATTAACCGAGCAGCAACGCATCGTTGAGGAGAAATGGCCAGAAGCCCTCCTAAAAGAGAAAGTTGAAGAGGAAAGACGTTTACCCCCACTACCAGACGTTGAAAAGTTTAAGCATGTCGTCACACGCTTTTCGCCAAATCCAGACTGCGTTCTACATTTAGGCTCGGCAAGAGCGATAATATTATGCCATGATTATGCAAGAATGTATAGTGGCAAGTTCATCTTGCGTTTCGAAGACACAGATCCGAAGCTGAAAAGACCAGTCCTAGCCTTTTATGAACGTATAAGAGAAGACTTAGCCTGGTTGGAGTGCAAGCCAGACGAGGAGTACATCCAAAGTGACAGAATACAAATGTACTACGAACATGCAGTAAAACTGTTAAAGGAAGGTAACGCTTACATCTGCATATGCCGACCCGAAACTTTTCGGAGGCAAATATTAGCTGGAAAGCCGTGCAGCTGCCGCAATCTGCCTCCAGAGGAACAACTTGAAAGATGGCAAAAAATGCTTGACGGCGAATACGAAGAAGGCGAAGCGGTTTACCGTGTTAAGACTGATTTAAACCATCCAAACCCAGCGGTCCGAGACTGGCCAGCACTACGCGTCATAGACACGAAAAAGTATCCTCATCCCCGAGTTGGAAGCAAATATAACGTCTGGCCACTTTACAATTTCGCATGCGGCATAGATGACCACCTTATGGGTGTAACCCACATAATTCGCGGAAAAGAACATTTAACAAACATGGTTCGCCAAGAATACATGTACAAGTATTTTGGCTGGAAGTATCCTGAAGCCATACACTATGGCAGGCTTAAAATTACTGGAGCATCACTCAGTAAATCAAAAATTGTCCAAGGAATAAGAGAAGGCTTGTACAAGGACTGGGATGACCCCAGACTTGCAACTTTCGCGGCGTTGAGAAGGCGTGGGATAACGCCTGAAGCGATAAGGAAAATGATAATTGACGTCGGACCGAAAACCTCGGACGTTATCCTAAGCTGGGAAAACCTATACGCATACAACCGCAAAATCCTAGACCCAAAAACGAACAGATACTTCTTTGTACACAACCCAATTGAGCTAACAGTGAAAAACATTCCAAAAACATTTGTAGCTAAGCTTAATCTACACCCCGAAAAACCAGAGAAAGGATTTAGAGAATACAAGATAAAGCCCGAAGGAAACGAAAACTCTGCAAGGTTTTGGATTTCAAAAAGGGACGCGGAAACTTCAAAAACGATAAGTATGATCCGCCTTATGGAGTTATTCAATGTAAGAATCGAAAACGTAAATGCATATTCAGCCCAAGCATCATTCACCAGCGAGTCCTACGAAGAAGCGAGAAAAGCCAAGGCGCAATTAATCCATTGGATTCCGGTGGGTGACGACATGCCGTGCCAAGTTGTCATGCCGGACGCAACAATAGCGGAGGGAATAGCCGAAAGTGCATGCAAAACCTTAAAGCCAGACGAAATAGTGCAATTTGAAAGATTCGGCTTTGTAAGAATAGACAAGGTTAATGTTAAATTAACAGCATATTACGCCCACAAATAACTATGGAGAAAGCACACATGCGAAAACAAAACAAGTTTATAATTTGGCCATCGTATTTTGATGCTACAAGAACGAGAAATGAGGGGAGAAGAATTTCAAAAACCCTAGCTGTAGCCTCTCCAAAAATTTCTGAATTGAAAGATGCCGCCGAAAAGGCCGGCTTGAAATTTGAAGTTGTGACTGATGCGAGCCATCCGAAAATGCCATGGCTAAAAGTTGGCATGTTACTCGTTGAAAAAACCGGTTCGAAAGAAGATACTATAAAGAAAATTGCAAAACATCTTCTCAAAATCCGAAGCGCAACATCCCCAAAGTAGGAGAAATGGACTTTAACTTTTCTCTTCACTTATCAATACGGCATTTATTATACCATTCTGTCCCGGACGTGAACTGACACGCGCTAGCCCAAGAGAAGTTTCTATTACCGCACCCTTCGTTATCACGCCTCTTCTATCATAGTCAACGTTTGACGGGTTTCTAACAACACGCAAAATTTCAACCTTCTCCGTCTTCCCACTTTTAGGGTCTGTTACGCAAGCATACTTGTCGCTTAAAACCTTAATCTTCACGTTTCCGCCTCTTTCTCTATCAACTTTCCTTTTAGGCTCGCCTAGCAGCGTTTCCGCTGGAAAAGAGCCTTGCTCAAATTTCCTCTTTCTCCTATAAGCGCGTTTTCTACCTCCGGAAGGCTTCTTCTTATGTAGGTCACCGTGCCAAACAGACATGCGTTTCCCTCTGAATCCTAAATTTTCGGGTGTGCATTATCACCGCTGTCTTGTAATATAAACCTATCCATTAGAAGCTGCGCCCTTCTCCTGCTTTGAAAAGTCTTCGAAGACGTTTTTCAATTCTTTTTTCATCGCGGGGACATCGTGGCTTAGTCCAAAATAGTCTGCAAAATAATCTGTTGTTCTAAGCATTGTTAAGCGTCCCTTTCTTTCAGCAGTTACCAGGTTCATCTCCTTAAGCAGTTTTATGTGACTGTAAACGTGGTGTCCCCGAACTTCAATGACCCTTTTTTGGGATACTGGCTGTTTATAGGCTATATACGAAAGCGTCTTCAATGGACCCATAGAAAGCAATGGTCTAGTGACCAATTTTCTCACATGCGGTGTGAACTCTGCTTTTAGTTGCAGAACAAATCTTTCATCCTTAAGTTCCAAAATTTCAAGTGCCGTATTTCTATTGGCATATTCCTGCATAAGCATCCTTGCAAGCTTCCTAGTCTTGTTTTTAGAGCGCGTCTTCAACACGGAGCACAGCTCATTCAAATCTAATGGTCGACCAGAAACGTATAAGGCGGCTTCTAACAGGGCTATGTCACGCTTCAGCTTCTCATCTATCTGCCTTTTTCGTAGATCAGCTTCCGCATTAAGCGTTTGCTGTTTTGTCTCCTGCAACGCTGAACTCTCCAACAGTTATGTAAATCTCTTCTGTTTCCTCATCCTGCCACAAGCTTACTTTTCCATCTTGCGCCAAAAATAGGAGCAGAATAAATTTGCGGATTGCTTCAAGTCTTCCCACACCCTTTGTCAAAGCTGAGAACTCAATTATTCCGCCGCCCTTAACCATATCTAGGAGCGAATTGTAAAGCTGCTCCATCTGAAGTTCAATTTCCAGTAGGTAAACTTCGAACTGCGGAAGAATATCTGATGGTATCGGAAGAATCGGTTGAGCATCGCCTCTTTCTAGCGGAATCAGCTTCTCGCTTTTTAAGACATCGTCTAAAACTTCAAGAAGATGTTTTATGGTGGTTGATGTCAACTCGTGCCTAAGCGGCAAAAACAGGGGCGGAGGTAGAAAATCTTGCGGTTGCTTGGATGGCGGAGGTGGCTCTTCAAGCTTCAAAAGGAGTTTTGATTTCATGAGGTATATGAAGGCTGAAGAGTCGAGGGCTACGCCTGAAGCTCTAAAATCTATGCATCCAGCTTTCTCCATTTCTTCAAGAAAGCTAGTTAATAAATATGCGATGTTGATGTTCCATGGTGTAAGTTTTTCAAGTTTGTGAAACTCGAAGAGAATATTCCATGGTGGACGCATATAAAATGGCTTTTTCACCGTAGCCTCGGTCACTGGTTGGTCACCTCAAGAAACTTTGCTGATATCACATTTGAAACTCCGTTCCGTTCATAAACGCCGTAAACTTTTTGCGCCTTGTTCACCATTTCAGGCTTTAACGTGATTACAATAAACTGGATCTTTTCAGATTCCTCTAATAAGACTTCAGCAAGTTTTGAAACGTGATAAGCGTCTAAATGGGCATCTATCTCGTCTAAGATGTAGAAGGCTGCTGGGGTGAATTCCTTTAACGCAAAAATGAAGGCAACCGCAGCTACTGATCTCTCTCCACCACTGGCTCCGCTCACAATTATTGAGGGCTTGTTTGGAAACTGAACAATCATGTCGATTCCGCCTGAGAACGGTTCATCTGGATTCTCAAGTGTTAAAGTGGCATTTCCCCCTCCAGTCAGCCTATTGAAGTACTTTGCAAGGTTCGCATTGATTTTTTCAAAAGCTTCCATAAAGACTCTGCGTTTTTTACTTTCAATGTCATTCATGAACTGCACTATGGCTTGCTTTTCACTCTCCAGCTCATTCAACCTTAGGGAAAGCTCCTTATAACGTGAAATCTGCTCGGCATAGTGGGATAAGGCTAACTGGTTCACAGCACCTATTCTATCAAGCTCAAAACGCATCATCTTAAGGGAGGTTTCCGCCTCCTCAACCTGTTCTGGTGTTACGGACAGTGGCTGCTCATATCCAATCTGTCGAAGTTGATTCTTGTATTGTTCAAGTTGAAGCATCGATGTTTGAATGTGAAGCTGAAGTTGATTTAGGAGCCGGTCAGTCTGCTCATACTCCGAATCAAGTTTGCGCAGTTCTTTGTCGATTTCATCTATTTGAGAAGTGAATTTTTTGGATTCCTCCCTTGCAGACAAAACAGTTTTTGACAGTTCAACACGGCTCTTTTCCAACTCTGCAAGTTCCAGTTTAAGGGATTCACGCTCCCCGGTAGCCTCTTCCACTTCCTTCTCAACCTTGCGCAGTTGCTGCTCAACCTTCGCAAGCTGGATTTTCGCGTTTTGATATCCAACCCTTAACACATTATCAAACTTCGATTGCAGAGTGGAAATCTCTGTCTGAACTGTGCCCAGTTTCTGCCTCAATGTTATTATTTCCTCAGCGATTTTTTCTCTCTTAACTTCCAGCTCTTGAATGTAGGATGGATCTGTTTTTCTTCGCAGGGCAGCTAAGGCGCTTTGAAGTTTACGCATTTCCTTTTGTATTGAACTGCTTTCAGCCTTATATCGCCACATTTGAGCCTTTTCATTTTCCACTTCTTTCTCAAGTTTGGTGACATTTTTGTCGACCCGTCTAAAGTTAGCCCTGGTTCTTCTAACATTCCTTTTAACGCGGGTTATTTCTCTGTCAAGCGTTATAATAGCCTCGGAAAGCCGTGCAATCTCGACACGCGTCCTATCGATTTCGTCCTCAAATGCTGTTAAGTCTGTGCCACGCTTTGAAAGGTGCTGTTGCAAGGCATTAACCGCTTCATCTAGACTTTTTATAGCCTTCTCGCTTGGTATTATTGTGGAAAAATCTATTGGCGCCCTATAATAGCCGCTTTCAAATGCGCCTCCAGCCTCGTATAGGTCGCCGTCAACTGTGACAGTTCTATATCCTTCATTAGAAAGGGTAAACGCGGTTTTTTCATCAGAAACTATTAGCGTGTCTCCGAAGACAAAGTTTACTGCTGACTCATAATGTTTCTCGCATTTTATGAAAAACGGTGCTGCGCCGTTTACACCTTCTCTTTGCGGAACCTTTATTGACTTTGGATTTGACGCCCCCTGAAGCGGAATTATTTTTATGCGCCCGAGCTTCATCCTTCTCAGGGTTTCTGCACATGTGAAGGCAGCATCAAAATCCTTCACAACTACAGCGTCAAGCCATCCAGCCGCTGCAGCTTCAATAGCCCTCTTATACGCGCCGTCAATTTTTATCAAGTTGCGGAGTCTTCCATAAACGCCTGGAATTACTCCAAGTTCGCCGAGTTCTTCTATGCTTCGGAGAGCCCTTTCTTCAGAAGCCACCGTTTCTGCAAGTTCTCTTTGAGTTGCAAATTCAATGACTGCTGCCTTTGCGGAGTCAGCTATTTTTCCGGCTTCGGCAATTTCCTTTTCTATAGCTTCTTTTTGTGCAATTTTCCGCATAAGTGCTCGTTGCATATTTTTAAGTTGCGCTTTCTGTTCTTTCTGCACTTTTTCAAGTTCAACAAAAGATTTTTCCAGCTCAGTCAATGTTGCCGCGAATCTTTCTTTGCGGTTCTTGAGGTCGTTGAGTCTTCTTGCCCGAATTTTTATTGCCGTCTGGCTTTTGGCATTTTCAGAGCGTAAGTATGAAAGCCTCTTGTACCGATTTTCAATTTGTTGCTCCATTTCACGGATTTTTTTGCTGTTTTCTCCGAGGTTTTCCCAAAGTTGTGCTGTTTCCTTTGCAAGAGCATCGTGTTCAGCTTGTTTTGTGTTTATTTGACTTGAAATTTCTTCGTATTCTCTTCTTAACTCTTTGATTTTGAGGCGGTTTTCACGGATTTCCTTTCGAATTGACTCATACTGTGCTAGGTCGTTTTCCCTAACACGCTTTAATCCTTCAAGACTTGTTTTTCCAGAGGTTATGCGCGTTGTTAGCTCTGTTAACTTTGACTTCAACTCGCCTATTCGCATTTGAACCTTTAAAACTTGGGAACCGCCCTCCTCAACTATTTCTGAGCTTAGCTTTCTCCACTCGCCCTCTACTCCACGTCTTTTAGAACGTAAGTCTTCGCGAAGTTGCCGCAGTTTTTCAACTCTTTCTTTAACTTTTCCCGCCTGTGATGCTGTTTCCTCTATTCGCCTTTGGATCTGCATCATGTCATTTGATATTTTAATCGCTTCGAATTTTCCTATTTCACGCTGGATGAAATTATACCTTAAAAGTTGGTTGCGTTCCCTTTCTAGGTCGTCAACTCTCCTCTGCACTTCATCTATTCTTCCCATGGCTGTGCGTAGGGATATGTCCGCTGCTCTAAGTTTTTCTTCAGCTTCAGCTTTTTCAGCGTCGTATTGGGCTATCCCAATCAGATCTTCAATTATTTTTCTTCTTTCCATCGGTGCGATGTCTGTTAGCCGTGTGATTGTTCCCTGTAAGATGATGTTTTGGCTTGTCGAGCTTAACCCGGCCATTGAAAGGATTTCTAGTATGTGCGCTCTTGATATTCGCCGTCCATTAAGCCTATAGATGCTTTGACCATTTCTGTAAACTTCTCTTGAAACGGTGACTGCCACTGTGTCAACTGGTATACGTCCATCTGCGTTGTCAAATTGTATTATAACCTTAGCCATCTTTGCCCTTTCAATCTCAGCCTTTTCAGAACCATGAAAAATCAGTTTTGCAGCATTTTCTGCCCGAAGCCTTTTTGTGCTCAGCTCGCCTAAAGCGAACAAAACTGCGTCAACAATATTTGTTTTCCCACTTCCGTTTGGTCCCGTTATCGCCGTAAAACCCTTATCTAGAACTACCTTAACGGTTTGTGGACCAAAGGATTTGAAACCCTTAAGCTCGATTTTTTTGATATAAGGCATTCAGTTTGCGCCCTCACCCTCATCGGATGATTGTAACCATCTTATTATAGACTCTTCTGTAAGATTTTTCTATAAAAATATTATAGCCACAGGCTTTAACAATTATGCACTTTTTAGGAGCTATTTCGGCAGATCTCAGGTATAAAGTAACCAATTTCCAATTAACTTACCTTATCACTACTAGGACATTTCTATTATTATTTACTTTAGAGATGCCTTTTTAATAAAATCCTTTATATACGCTTCTTCGCCGTAAACAAGTAGAAAGCCGTCTCCTTGCGCTTCGTATGAGAGGTTGGATTCCTCAGCTAACCGCTTCAATTTTTCAATTGGTAAATCCGCAGATGTTTTAACGCGGACCCACTTGTGCTCCCTTGGAAGCCCTGGGATAAATCTTGTTTCTTCTTCCTCTTCTTCATGTGATTTTGCCGCTGCCTCGTCCAATTTTTTAAGCCATGCCTCTACGTGTTCTGCGCCGAACTTTTTCTGCCCATCTGAAACGAAGTAGGACTGAACTTTTAGGAGTAGTTCTTCGATTTTTTGGCTTGTTTCAGTGCATGTTGGGTCAGCCTTCAAAATGTTGATTAGCGTCTTGGCGGATTTTAAATCATTTATGATGTCCGAGGGTATTGACGCGCCCTTTTTTCGAAACTCGGCAACCATTTCTTCTAAAACTTTCCACGCGGACAAATAACCCATGTTTGTTCCTCACAAATTTGATTTTGCACATCACACTATAAAGGGTTATCCAAAACAGTTCGCAGAACCCATAGTCAAGCACAGTCTGCACTTTTCAACATCAATTTGTGGGTCAAAAATTTTGTGTAACTTGCACATCAAACCCTTCGCCCTTACAAGCTTGCATATCTCACAGAATTTTTTTATAAATTCTTCATGCATCATGGGATTATTGCGAACCAGAGAATCAGCAAATTCTCTGATGAGTCCCATTACTTCTGCGTCATTTTCCAGATTTATTGCTTTTCCGCGTATCCGCCTGTAGTATAGGCTTATGGCTGGCTGGCTAACTCCTAGAAGTTTGGCTGCCTCAGCCTGTTTCAGGTTGTGCGCTGTTGTTAGTTCTTTTGCTATTATTGCACGCATTGCTGGTAAGAGACATTTTACTGCTATTTCGCATGGCACTAACATTTATGGTGCTCCTATTGTATAGGTGTAGAAAGGTATAAATATACTTTATTACAATTGTAATAAAAGAGGCGTAAAACATGAGCTGGAGAAACACAACAAAACTCTCAGAAAACGTTTACTGGGTAGGCGCAAGAGACTGGAACAGAAGACTTTTCGACGCGTTAGTTCCACTACCAAAAGGAACAAGCTATAATGCATACCTCATAATTGGCGAAAACAAGAAAGCATTAATTGATACAGTAAATCCAGGATTTGAAAAGGAACTGGAAGAAAAAATCAGCAAAATCACAAATCTGGAGGAAATTGACTACATAATAATGAACCATGCTGAACCAGACCACGCAGGCGCTATTCCTTACATGATGCAAATGAACAGCAAAGCCAAAGTAGTAACATCAAGTAAAGGCGCAAAAATGGCACAAACATTCTATAAAGTACCTGAAAATAGGCTAATGACCGCCAAAGACCAAGAAAAATTAGACTTGGGCGGCAAAACACTGCGATTTATTGAGGCACCAATGCTCCACTGGCCAGAAACAATGTTCACATATCTCCAAGAAGACAAAATTTTGTTTCCATGCGACTTTTTTGGAGCGCATCTTGCAAGTGGAGTTTATGATGACGATGTTGAAGATCTACTTGTTCACGCCCAAAGATATTTTGGCGAAATAATGATGCCCTTCCGAACAATGGGGCAAAAAGCACTGGAAAAGATAAAGGATTTAGAAATTAGGATGATTGCACCAAGCCATGGACCAATACATAGGAACGGTAAACGCATCTTAAACGCGTATAAAAAGTGGGTGAATGGTGAAACTAAACGCAAAGCAATCATCGTCTATGCGACAATGTGGAACAGCACAGAAAAGATGATTCAGGTAATTGCTGATACTCTCGCCGCTGAGGGAATAGAAATCGCCATCTACAATTTGATTTTTGCAGACATCGGTGATATAGCAAAAGACCTAGTAGACTCAAAAGCCATAGTTCTAGGCGCGCCAACAGTCCTAGGGGGAATGCACCCGCTTGGCGTTTACGCCACATACCTCGTTAAGGCTTTGCGTCCACCATTAAAGTTTTGCGTTATTTTAAGTTCATACGGTTGGGGAGGGGGCACACTAAAGCATGTTCAGGAATTGTTGGGACAGACAAAGATTGAGATTGTCGGAGCCATGGAGATAAATGGTCCACCAACGGATGATAATCTAGCACAGATAATCGAAATTGGAAAGGCACTTGCCAAAAGAATTAAGGAGGAAGAGTGAATTGACGGAAGATAGAAAAAGCGTTCTAAAAGAGATTCTTAGGCTTTTGCATGCAGGTGCACAGCCACAAGATGTTAAGGAGAAATTTAAGCAGTTTTTGCAGACAATAAGCCCGCTTGAAATCTCCAGAATAGAGCAAGAGCTAATGAGGGAAGGAATGTCGCGGGAGGAAATTCAAAGGCTGTGCGATGTACACATGGCTGTGTTTAGAGAACAACTAGAAAAGCAGAAGCTCAATATTCCACCTGACCATCCACTTAACATCCTCATGGAAGAACATAAAATCATGTTACAGCTCGCAGGAAAGCTAACAGCAACAGCGAATAAGATTCAGCAGTCCGGCGATGCCAGCTGCATCGAAGAAGAAGCCCATGTTCTCCAACATTTGGCAACTGATTTTCAGGATTCGGAAAAGCATTATTTACGTGAAGAGAACGTGCTCTTTCCAAGCTTGGAAAAACATGAAATCACAGAGCCTCCCGCGATGATGTGGATGGAGCATGACCAGATAAGGGAGAAGAAGAAGACGCTAAGCAAAATGGTTGAAAATTATAGAGCATTGAATTTTCAAGAGTTTAAGATGCAGTTAAGCGATTTGGCTGAAGCCCTGAACACCCTTCTAGCAAGCCACTTTTTCAAGGAAAACAACATACTCTTTCCAACAGCACTGCGAGTCATAACAGAAAATGAGTGGAAAGAGATAAGAAACGAGTTTGACGAAATTGGATATTGCTGCTTTACACCGCCACATTTAACTGGGGCTCCGCAAGTGGTAGAAGCCGAAAAAGAGGGAAAACTTGTGGTTGTGCCAAAAGAAACGGCACCTTTTGCGTTACAGTTTGAGACTGGAACGTTAACAAAAGAAGAGGTTGAAGCTCTGTTTAATTCTTTACCAGTGGATATAACATTTGTGGATAAGGATGACACTGTAAGGTATTTTAACAAGGCTGAAAAGCGCATTTTTGCCCGAACAAAAGCAATCATCGGAAGGAAAGTGCAGCTTTGCCATCCGCAGAAAAGCATCCACATAGTGAACCGCATACTTGACTCTTTTAAAGAAGGAAAGAAGGATCTCGCCGAATTCTGGATTAACCTCAACAATCGCCTAATTCTCATAAGATACTTCGCAGTCAGAGACAAGAATGGAAAATATTTAGGAACAATGGAGGTAACACAAGACATAACAGACATAAAGAAAATCGAGGGAGAAAAAAGGCTTCTAGACTGGAAAGAATAAATGGCTTAACGTGTCTACTTTAGTAGCTTTAACCTCTTTAATTCTTCAAAAATTTTTGGGTCAGCAACCGAGTAATAAGCCCATTTGCCCTCTTTTCTCTTCTTAACAAGCCCGGCGTTTTCCAGTATTCTAAGGTGATATGAAGTTGTTGGTTGCGTCAAACCCAAAGCAACCATAATCTCACAAACGCGTAACTCACGCAGCCTGAGAAGCTTCTCTGCTTGCAAATTTTTCCGCTAACTGTTTTAATTCATTAGCATATTTAGATGCATCGTTAACTGGACATACCGAAGAACTGATAAGTCTCGCTAATCTCTTCGACATTATTTCTTGACATTTTCTCTTTCTTGATTTTATATCAATTAGATAAATATGTTGCCTTTCTCGCCGTATAACAAAAGATTTAAATTCGTGAATATAAATTTCTTATCGGATGATGATACCATGGGCAAAACTCAAGAAAAAGAAGCGAAAATGACTTGCGAACACGAATGGAAAGCCATAGAAACTACTACGAGAAAAGTCATGTTAAGCTTAAATGCGTCAAATGTGGAGAAACCAAGGAGATAGAATTATTCCCATAGCTATACCTTACCTTAACAACTGCCAAAAATTAAAAGATGCACAAAACATTGTTATTAACGGAGAAAAGCTTTATGAAAACCGTGCTGTTTGTCTGTGTTGAAAACAGTTTTAGAAGTCAAATTGCTGAAGCTTACTTTAACAAATTTGCTCCAAAAGGTTGGCAAGCTATAAGCGCCGGCAGTAGACCCGCTGAGAAGGTTCATCCAAACGCTGTATTGCTCATGCGTGAAGAAGGAATAGATATCGGCAATAAAAAGCCTAAGGCTCTGACCTATGAAATGCAGACAAATGCTGATGCTGCTGTTATAGTCTGCGGAAGCGCTGAATGCCCAGTAGTTTACGTTAAAGATGTGGAAGAATGGGGCATCCCAGACCTAGCGAAAATGTCGATAGAAGATGCACGGAAGATTAGAAATTTAATAAAATCGAAGGTTTTAGAGTATATCGAAAAGCTAAAATCTAAAAGTGTTTAGTTTAAACAGATTTTCTTCATAAACTGTTTAACTTTTTCTCTTTCTTTTTCCTTCAAGGGTAATGTTGGTTTTCTCGGATAGCCAGCTGGCAAACCTTTAATGTTTAGCACTTCTTTAATTGCCGCAAGCTGGTTGTGCTTTATAACAAGAACCTCATTTATATACGAAATCACCTTTTGGATTTCTAGCGCCTTCTCACGGTCTCCCTTTTTGAATGCATCGTATACTTCGCTGCAAAGTTTTGGGGCAACATTTGCAACAGCTATTACTGCACCCTTCCCACCAAGCATCAATGTAGGAAGCGTAAGGTCGGCTGTTCCAGCCAAAACTGAAATTTTATCGCCTACAAGCCTAACAAGCTCTGTAATTTGGCTGAAGCTTCCACTGCTGTCCTTTATCCCGACAACATGACTATATTCAGAGGTAAGCCTTTCAACTAAAGCTGGATCAAGCGAAAACCCGGTAAACTTTGGAACGTTATAAACGACAATAGGTATGTCGACAGCTTCAAGCACAGCACTATAATGTGCATACAATTCTTCGCTAGAGTGCTTAAAGTAAAATGGTGTCACAACTAATGCAGCATCCGCTCCAACATCCTTTGCGTCCACAGTCAACTGAACAGTTTCCTTTGTGCCCATTGCCCCAGTTCCAGCAATCACTGACACTTTGTCATTCGCCTCATCAACAACAATTTCAAACAGTTTCCTTCGCTCTTCCCTTAAAAGGTACGGCGCTTCTCCGTTGCTTCCACAAGTCACAAGTCCAGAAAGACCATTTTCAACCCAAAACTGCACCAGCTTCCTGAGCGCTCCTTCATCTATTTCGCCATCACGATTAAACGGGGTTATATGAGGAACAAAAATTCCTTCCAGTTTAAGTTTGGACATGATAACACCAACTTCCACAATTGCTATTGCAAGTTTCACTTTTTAAATTGCACGTAAAAGTGTTTACTATAAACACGTACGCATTCACCATCCAATCCATCACACTGTCACCATTATGCGAGAGTTTTTTATAGGAAAGGTTTTTAGTTTAGTTGTCATATGAGAGTCTGCAAATGCGTTTAGAAGATTGTGAGGTAGGATATGTATGTCCGTGTTTGCAGCACCAGGCGCTTATGACCGTGCGATAACGGTTTTCTCGCCAGATGGAAGACTATTCCAAGTTGAATATGCAATGGAGCTTGTTAACCGTGGAGCAACGATTTTGGGAATGAGGTGTGCTGAGGGAGTTGTTTTAGGGGCGGAGGAAACTGCTGACCCGCTTGAAGAAACTGGAAACTCGTGGAAAATCTTTAAGGTTGATGAACATATAGGCGTGGCAATAGTTGGTTTAAGCTCGGACGCACGCATACTCATAGACCAAGCGCGAATTTATGCGCAAAGCAACAGATTAACATACGATGAGCCGATAGACGTTGAAGTCGTAACAAAGAGAATATGTGACATAAAGCAGTTGTACACACAGCATGCTGGTGTAAGACCATTCGGAGTATCAATGATATTCGGCGGAGTTGACAAAACTGGAAACCGTATTCTTGGAACGCACCCAAGTGGAACATACAGAAGCTACAAGTGTAGAGCAGAAGGTGCTGGAAGAGAAACAGTTTTCGCCATACTTAAGGAAGAATACAAAGAGGACATGAAGCTTGATGACACAGTGAAGCTTGCAGCAAAATGCTTAGTGAAAGCATTAGAAGCAAGACAGTTGCCGCCAAGGATAAAAATAGCAGCAATACCAACTGCAACAAAAAAGATGGAAATGCTAAGCGATGAAAGAATCGAAGAAATCTTGAAAGAGTTGGGCGTAGGCAAGTGAACTACTGATGAGTGAAAAATATACTGTTGCACGTATGACAAAAGATAACGCGCACTTTGAAGTTCTCGTGAAACCGCAAAAAGCTTTAGATTATAGGATGGGAAAAACCACAGCTCTAAGCGAAGTATTAGTCACTGAAACAATATTTTCAGACGCAAACAAAGGAACCAAAGTGGCGGAAGAAAACCTACTCAAAGCCTTCGGAACAACGGACCCGCTTAAAGTTGCAGAAATAATACTGAAGAAAGGAACACTTCAACTTACAACAGAACAGCGCAGGAAAATGATTGAAGAAAAAAGAAGACAAATCATAGACTTCATATCAAGGCAATGCGTTGACCCTAAAACAAATCTGCCACATCCACCTTTGCGAATAGAAAACGCTCTAGAACAGATCCACTACCCAATAGACCCATTCAAACCAGTTGAAGAACAAGCAAAAGACATTATCAAACAACTTAGGGCATTTTTACCATTAAAAATGGAACAAGTTTCCGTGGGAGTGCACATACCAGCACAGTATTCAGCGAAGGCTTATGGTACAATAAAAGGGTTTGGAACAATAAAGAGAGAGGAATGGCGTCCAGACGGTTCATGGTACGGCATTATAGAAATGCCAGCAGGCTTATATGCACCTTTCATAGAAAGGCTTGGGGAAATAACAAGAGGAAGTGGAGAAGCAAAAATAGTTTCCTAAGCTTTAAATAAGAATGTGCTAGGTGAAGGTTATGCCAACATTTTTTGAAAGAAAACAGCTTGTTGTACCCGGAGACTTGATTGCGGAAGACGATTACATAGCTGGCGAAAACACTTACGCTGAAGGAAAACGAATTTACGCATCACGCATAGGCATCGTGGATTATGAAAACAAAAAGGTAAATGTTGTAGCTTTAAGAGCGTTTTACATACCCAAAGTTGGAGACATAGTTATAGGGACAGTAACCGAAATAGGTTTTAACGGCTGGACTGTTGACGTAAACTCTCCATATCAAGCCATCTTAAGGGCCTCAGATGCCCTAAGCAGACCATTCAGACCACAAAGAGATGATTTATCTCAGGTCCTAGACGTGGGAGACCTAATAGTTGCGAAGATAACAGCGTATGACAGAGCACACGACCCCCAGTTAACAGTTGCAGAACCGGGACTTGGAAAGATAACTCGGGGCCAAATAATAAAAATCACGCCGACTAAAATTCCGAGGGTAATTGGGAGAAAAGGCTCAATGATATCAATGATCAAGCAAGAGACGGGATGCCAAATAATTCTCGGGCTTAACGGAGTCATACTAGTAACTGGTAAAACCCTAGAAGATGAACAGTTGGCAATTATGGCCATCAACAAAATTGAAGAAGAATCCCACACGAGCGGCTTAACAGACCGCATAACACAGATGCTTAAGGAAATGAAAGAAAAAAGAGGTGCAAACTGAATGAGCCAAAAAAATATGAAACTAATTGATAAGAAAGGTGTAAGGCTGGATGGTAGAAAACCAGACGAATTAAGACCAATAAAAATTGACGTTGGAATATTATCAAATGCCGATGGCTCAGCGTATATTGAACAGGGAAAAAACAAGATTCTGGCAGCAGTTTTCGGCCCAAAGGAGTTACATCCAAAACATATGGCACTTCCTGACCGCATGGTTTTAAGGTGCCGCTATCACATGGCACCATTTTCTGTTCAAGAACGTAAGTCACCAGCGCCATCAAGAAGGGAAGTGGAACTTTCAAAAGTCATAAGGGAAGCACTAGAACCATCCATCTTCCTTGAATATTACCCAAGAACAGGAATAGACGTTTTTATAGAAGTTTTACAAGCTGATGGAAGCACAAGATGCGCAAGCATAACGGCAGCCTCATCAGCTTTGGCTGACGCAGGCATTCCAATGCGTGACTTGGTTGTTGCATGCTCCACTGGAAAAGTTGATGGCACAATAGTTTTGGATTTGATGGACACCGAAGATAAAATGGGAGAGGCGGATGTGCCATTAGCCCTAATGCCGAACCTAAACGCCATAACATTACTTCAGATGGACGGGCAGTTAACACTTGAAGAGTTTGAGAAAGCCGTCAACCTTGCACTTGAAGGATGCAAAAAAATCTACACATTGCAGAAGGAAGCTTTAAAAGCCAAGTATGTTAGCTTCAAGGAGGCGGAGGAGTGATGGCGATGATTACACGCGTAAAACAGAAGGAAATTGCTCAGCTGATAGAAAAAGGAAAACGTTTAGACGGCAGAGGGTTAAAAGATTACCGCGAAATAAAGGTTGAACAGGGAATAATCGAACGCGCAGAAGGCTCAGCAAGAGTGCTTCTTGGAAAAACTGAAGTCATGGTTGGAGTGAAAATAGAAACTGGACAACCATTCGCTGACACCCCAAACGAAGGAGTCTTAACTGTAAATGCAGAACTTGTGCCCCTTGCCTCCCCAACATTTGAACCTGGACCACCAGATGAAAACTCCATAGAACTTGCAAGAATCGTCGACAGAGGAATAAGGGAGTCAAAAGCCATAGACCTAGAAAAACTTTGCATTGAACATGGAAAAAACGTGTTTGTAGTTTTCGTTGACGTTTACGTGCTTAACCATGACGGAAACCTAATAGACGCCTCGGCAATAGCAGCTTTGTCAGCTTTACTTAACACAAAAATGCCAAACTACGAGGTTGAGGGGGGACAAGCAAAAATTAAGCCGGGATACACTCCTCTACCAATTAAAAAGCGTCCAATAACCGTTACTTTCGCAAAGATAGGCGAAAAACTGGTAGTTGACCCAGGACTTGAAGAAGAGCAGGTTATGGATGCGAGAATTTCAATGGCAATCGACGACGACACAAACATATGTGCAATACAAAAAGGGGGAAGCGGCTACTTCTCGCCACAACAGATCCTAGAAGCAGCACAAACAGCTAAAGAGAAAAGTGAAGAAATAGGAAAAAAGTTGGGATGGCGATAAGCTATGGGAAGGACAAAAAAGGTTGGACCTACACGCGGGCTTGGATCACGTTACGGCGCAACTGTGAGGAAACGGTACGTAAAAGTTGTCATGGAACTAAAGAAGCCTCACGCGTGCCCACAATGTGGATTTCAACGCGTAAAAAGAACAAGCGTAGGTGTTTGGGAGTGCAGAAAATGCGGTTTAGTATTTGCTGGTGGCGCTTACACTCCAACAACTAAGCTTGGCATGGTTGCTAAACGCGTGGCAAAGGGAGCGCCAGTGGAAGAAGCAGTAAAAGAGGTAGCTGAAGAAGAAAGCGAATAGAAATCCATCGCATCATATAAACAAAGCTTTTTAAGTACCGTAAAAGCAGAATAAATATTGGCGGGTTTGTTATGGCAAATTTCTCGATGTATAATGGCTCAATGGTCTCAGACTCATAACATCAATTGGAGGGCTCGAGGAGAAGCTTAATTGGGTTAAACAAACAAGCTTGTTGACAAGATGATGATGAGGAAAAACAAGCGCACCTAACTCAGATGGAGAAGCAGAAAGACAAAGTTTTTAGAGGATAAAGCGCATACCGAAGTGATTAGAGGCATGTTACAAAAGTTTTTGGATAATCATTTCAGCTAACGACGGGTTTGCATTATGGCTTCACATGCAAGATGCAAATGTAGAATTAGATTTGACGATAAACACGTATTAAAGACTATTTTAGAAGCTCTAAAATTAGAAACACAAAAGCCACCCACGTTCCGCTCGAGTGCTAATTTAAAAATTGAGGGAGATTATTTAGTTTTAGATGTTGAGGCAAAAGATACCGTAGCTCTGCGGGCTGCATTAAATGCTTATTTGAGATGGATAAACTCGGTGAAAAGCGTTTTAGATTTCTTGAAGTCGCAATAGCATAATCTTATATTATTTGCAATCAGGTTATACAACACCCATAGCTTATAATTAAACCTTTTAGTTCTGTTTTGCATTCCTCCTAGAAAATGTTAATTAGGGGCTTGATTTATTGCTGTGCAGATGGAAGTGTAAAAAGTGAGTGAAGAAATCTCGAAGCTTCCACCTCAAGTTCAAGAGCGCCTATTAAGGCTTCAGCAGTTACAGCAAACTCTCCAATCCGTTTTAGCGCAGAAACAGCAAGTAGAACTCGAACTCACAGAAATTGAACAGGCATTAAGCGAACTGCAAAAGACAGCGGATGACGCTGTAATTTATAGGGCTATTGGCACACTCTTGGTGAAAGCTGAGAAGGCAAAAATAGTTGCGGATTTAAACGAGCGCAAAGAATTACTTAACACTAGAGTAGCAGTTTTGGGCAAACAAGAAGAGCGCTTACGAAGCCAACTGAAGGACTTGCAGGCCAAACTTCAGCAGGACTTAAGCCCAGTCTCTTCACCCTCATCCCAGCCGTAAACTCGGTGAAAATTGTGGAAGATTTGGGCATTCCAGAGTTGACAGAGGAGCAAACGAAAGAATTATGCTCGGTAGCAGAGGAAGCTGCCAGAAAGTATGTGCTCTTGAATGTTCCTTCAAAAGGAATAAAAATGCTGAATGTTAGCGCTGAGGCAGAAGGGAGAAAGCCCTTAACGTTAACCGTGGATGTGGATATTACGTTAACGAAGCTCATGAAAAATTATAACGCCAAAAACCTTGTAAGTGAAGCGGTGAAAGAGGCATTTAAGGCTGCAGAAAAATATTTGAGGGATCTGAAATGCCATCTACAGAAATAAGAAAAATGCTGGAGGAAGTAAATGCAAAGTTTGCCCTCTTATTATGTCATCACAATGCAGATCCAGATGCCATATGTGCAGCCTATGCTTTTGCAAGCTTGTTAAAGCGTTTAAAACCAAATTTGGAAGTTGAGATAGGCGCGGCTCAAGGGATAAGCAGACTTTCGAAACATCTCTTGAAAAGTTTACCAATTGATGTGAAGATGCAGCCAAATGTGGAAAAGGCAGAATTAATAGTACTTCTTGACACTAACACTATTCAACAGCTAAACAATATAGCTGAGAAAGTAAAAAACTCGAAAGTACCGATAATGGTTATAGATCACCACGCAGCACATCCAGAAACACAAAAGATAGCGAAGGTATGTATAACAAATGAAGAAGCATCTTCAACATGCGAGATAGTTTACAGCTTCTTCAAGGAAATGGGCATAGGGGTGAACGAGAATGAAGCTAAAGCACTTTTTCTAGGGATAGCCTTCGACACGCGTCACTTCGTGTTGGCAAACTCTTCGACATTAAAAAGTATAGCAGAGCTAATTGACGCTGGAGTGAACGCAAAAGAAGCGCTTTCGATGCTTGCCTTGCCAATGGACTTTTCAGAACGGGTGGCAAGGCTGAAAGCTTGCAGAAGGGCAAAGCTCTTTAAAATTAGTGAATGGATAGTTGCACTCTCGCATGTTAGCGCTTACCAGGCTTCAGCTGCGAGAGCCATAATAGATTTAGGTGCTCATGTAGCAGTTGTTGCTGGACAAAAAAACGAAAGTTTAGAAATCAGTTTAAGGTGCACACATGAATTCGCAGAAAAGACGCATATACATTTGGGAAGGGACATAGCCAAACCTTTAGGCGAATATCTTAAAGGAATGGGTGGAGGGCACTCCACTGCTGCGGGAGTGAACGGCGTAGGCGACATCGAAACTGGGCTTAAGAGGTGTTTGCGCCTGTTGAAGGAAAATTTGGCGAAACAATTTTAAGTAACTACTCTTAAATGAACGCGTCATTTTTGCTAAAAATAGAGCAGGCATAAAGAGCATGATGGTAATCGAAACAAAAGGCCTAACATATACGTATCCGGGAGCAACAAAGCCTTCAATCAGTGATGTTTCCATTAAAATAGAAAAAGGAGAATTCGTTCTCATAACAGGCCCAAGCGGCTGTGGAAAAACAACATTGTGTAGATGCTTCAACGGGTTGATTCCACACTTTTACCAAGGTGAATTAAAAGGCGAAATCTGGGTGGCTGGACTTAAAGTCTCAGAACACCCAATTCACGAATTAGCTAAGCGTGTCGGGCTTGTATTTCAAAACCCGGAAAACCAGCTTTTCGCCTTGTCCGTTGAAAAAGATGTGGCGTTCGGACTTGAAAACCTTGGGGTCCCAAGAGAAGAAATGCGCAAGAGAGTGAACTGGGCTTTGGAGCTTACAGGCATATCTGATTTGAGGGATAGACCGCCACACGAACTTTCAGGTGGACAACAGCAGAGGGCCGCTATAGCGTCAGTTTTAGCCATGCAACCAGAGGTCATGGTTCTAGACGAGCCAACATCATTTCTCGACCCGTTAAGCGCCAAAAAAATATTTGAGGTAATTTACGACTTAAACAGAAAATTGGGAATAACCGTAATTCTTGTTGAACACCGATTGGATTTGACAGCCGCATACGCTGACCACATCATAATAATGGATGATGGAAAAGTTGTTTTAGACGGTGACCCACGCGAGATTTTAAGCTCACAAGAAGCCCGCCTCATAGGAGTTGGAATTCCAAAGGCAACGCAACTCTATCACATGCTTAAAAGTGATAGAATAAACCTTGGAAACACCGTTCCATTATCATCAGAAGAGATGGCGAATATGATAAGGGAGGCACTCAAAAATGATTGAGGTTGAAGATGTCCATTTCACCTATCCAAACGGCGTGGAAGCTTTAAAGGGAGTATCATTAACCATAAAAAATGGTGACTTCGTAGCCATAATGGGACAGAATGGAGCTGGAAAAACAACCCTAGTCAAACATTTCAACGGACTTCTAAAACCAACAAAAGGCAAGGTACGCGTTGACGGCGTTGACACAACAAAAGTTAGCGTTGCCACACTAGCCAGAAACGTTGGATTTGTATTCCAAAACCCTGACCACCAACTCTTCAGCGAAACAGTCGAAGAAGAAATAGCCTTTGCATTGCGAAACTTTGGATTCAAGGAAAGCATAATAAAAAGGCGTGTCACATGGGCGCTGAACCTTCTAGGCTTGACGCAGTACAGGAAAACTTCGCCCTTCATATTAAGTGGAGGAGAAAGAAAACGCGTAGCCCTAGCCTCGGTTTTGGCTTGGAATCCAAAAATACTGATTTTAGATGAACCGACGATCGGTCAAGACTACCAACAAAAGGAGAAACTTAGGCAATTCATCTTACAGATGAAGACTCAGCAAAAAACAGTTGTCGTGGTCACGCATGATGTAGAGTTTGTGGCTGAATGCAATCCGCGAGTCGTATTGATGCGTGAAGGAAAAGTGGTTGCAGATGGCCAAGCGAAAGAAGTTTTAACGAACCAAGAGCTTTTAGCTTATGCTTCTATCGTTCTGCCACAAGTGACGCAGATTTTCTTAAAGTTATCAGATTTTGGATTAAAGAAGGATGTTATCGATGTATATGAAGCTCGTGAAATACTGCTTAATGTTTTGGAGAGAAGAGAAGTATGAGCTTTTTTGATGGACTAAAGTTTAGAAAAGTTCATTCGCCCGTACATGATTTAGATCCAAGAGTAAAGTTCTTTTATGTATGCGCAATCTTCGTTATAGCCATAATTTTCGGTGAGCTTATACCACTTATGATCCTTTTCATTATACAAGTTCCATTTGTGCTCGTAGCCAGAGTTAAACGCGAATGGATTCGCTCTATGCGGGGGGCAGCGTTCTTAGCGACAATAATCTTCTTAACAAACTTTGTTGTAGCATACTTTTTCACTCATTATCCGCTGGCAGTTAGCTTAGAAAACGCCTCAGCTTTAACGCTGCGCTTTATAGTGCTTGTTGAGTCTTTCTCAATATTCTTTCTAACAACATCGCCTGACAACCTAAGCCTAGCCCTAGAACAGACGCATGTGCCATACGAGTTCACTTTTGCCTTCACAACAGCCGTGCGTTTTGTCCCTGTTTTGGCTGAAGAAGCCCAAACAATAATGGACGCCCAAAAGGCAAGGGGATTAGAACTTGAACGTGGAAACTTTCTTAAGAGGATTAGGAATTACATCCCAATACTGATACCATTGATTATAAGCGCAATACGGAGAAGCCTTGAACTCGCGGAAGCCATGGAGTCGCGTGCTTGGGGAGCAACAAAAAAACGCACAAACCTGTATGTCCTGAAAATGTATACAAATGACTTTATCCTTATGGCTTTAACTATCGGAATTTTGGCGGTAGCAATCTACATTCGCCTAAACTTTATAGTCCCAACTTTAAGCAAACTTTTTGGATTCGTTTAAACCGCAAGACTTTTAACACAGACACATTTGTAATGGTTTTCTCGGAGCTTGAAAAAGTGAAGTGGTTAAAGGCAGCAGCAAACGAGATAATTGCCGGTATAAAAAGCTCAATAGAGGAATTGAACGCAAAGGAAGTTGAAAGGCTTATTGAATTGCTGTTAGGGGCAAAAGACAAGAAAATATTCATTGTTGGAATGGGAAGAAGCGGATTCGTCGCAAGAGCCTTCGCACTACGCCTAATGAACCTTGGATTTAACGTATATTTTCTAGGTGAGACGATAACGCCAGCAGCGGAAAAAGGAGACTTGTTAATAGCCATCTCAGGAACAGGCTCAACAAAGATTGTTTTAACCGCCAGTGCCGCGGCAAAAGAGATAGGCGCAACAGTCGTCGCTATAACGTCATTTCCAGAATCTCAGCTTGGAAGAATGGCAGACCACATAGTGACAATAAAAGGAAGAACGAAAAGCGGGTGGCCAAAAGAAGAAGATTATCTGGCAAGGCAGATAATGGGTGAAAGGGAACCGCTAACCCCCCTTGGAAGCGTATTCGAGAATAACTGCATGGTATTTCTAGATAGTCTTGTCGTTGAATTGATGCACAGAATGGGGCGAACTGAAGAGGATTTAAAACGCAGGCATGCAACCATAGAATAGTTGTGTGGAGCGTGTAGGCAATACGGGCTAAATGGAAAAAGAAGCGGATGAAACGACAGAAAAAGAAGAGGCAGAAGCGAAGGGCACGATATAAGTGAGAATATAAGGGTTTCTCCTTTATTTTTGGCTTGCCTTGTTTAGAGTTTTTGTTTGTTAGTGTTAAGCGTGGTAAAGATTAGGCATGCATATAGCTTATTAAGACTTGCTACACACTATATTTAGAAAACACGCTACACTCTAAAAAAGGGAAAGCGCCATGCCAGAAGAAACAGAAGCCACAGAGCAGACTGGACAAGCAGAAATAGACATAATAGTAGGGGAGAAACCAAAGAAAACAACAGTTTTCAGAGAAGTCTATCCAATAAAGGAACCATATGTCTACGCAGCGATAGTAAAAGATCCAGAAACACACAAAATATCATATGAAGCCATAGAACCAACGCTTCAAAAAGAAGAAGAACAAAAATTGCAGGAAATAAAACGGTTTCTAATGGAAGAAGTTGATGTAAACCTAAAAGATATAGAAACAAGGAAAAAAGCAGAAAACTATCTGATGGAGAAAACAAAGGAAATAATCAGAAAGTATCGCCTAAAAATCCCACAAGAGGCTATAGATAAGCTCACGTACTATATTATAAGGGACTTCATAGGCTACGGAAAAATAGACCCTCTGATGAAAGACCACCTCATAGAGGATATATCAGCAGACGGAGTAAACATACCAATCTATGTTTGGCACAGAATTTACGAGTCACTTCCAACAAACATAATATTCAAAGATGAGGTGGAACTAAACTCCTTCATAGTTCGCCTCGCGTATCTCTCTGGAAAAAATATATCAATTGCATCCCCAATTTTGGATGCTTCCCTCCCAGACGGTAGCAGAGTCCAGCTAACATACGGAAATGAAGTTACACGCAGAGGCTCAACATTCACAATCAGGCGATTCAGAGTTGATCCACTAACAATCTCAGACCTCATAACATTCAACACGATTTCCTCGGAAATGGCAGCTTATCTCTGGTACATAATAGAAAACAGGGCATCAATAATTGTTGCCGGAGGTGTGGCAGCTGGAAAAACAACCATGCTAAACTGCCTTTCCATGTTCATAAAACCGGAAATGAAAATTGTAAGCGTAGAAGATACACAGGAGCTTAATCTGCCTCATGAAAATTGGATACCATCAGTTGTGAGGTTAGGTTTCGGACATGAAGACAAAAAAAGCGGCACGATAACACTTTTCGACTTACTAAAGGCTGCTGTCAGACAAAGACCAGACTACATAATAGTCGGCGAAGTCCGTGGAGAAGAAGCCTACACGTTATTCCAAGCAATGGCAACTGGACATCTAGGAATGAGCACAATGCACGCTGAATCAGTTGAAGCTGTCATAAACAGGCTGGAATCTGAACCGATGAATATTCCGAAGTCGCTCATAGCTATGACGAATGTCATAATGGTAATGACGAGGACTGAGATAGACGGAAAACCCGCTAGAAGGGCAAGCACAACAGCCGAAGTCGTCGAGCTTGACCCCAAAAGAAAAAACATAATAACAGAAAACGTTTTCCGTTGGAACCCACGCGAAGACAGGTTTGCATTTTCAGGCCACAGCACACTTTTGGAAAGACAAATGAGTAAAGCATGTATAAGCGAAGAGGAAGTTAGACGTGAACTGCATAAGAGAAAAACTGTTTTAGAGTGGATGGTTCGCGAGGGCATTAGGCGTTATACAGATGTAGCAAACGTGATTCGCGAATATTATGCTGATCCAAACAGAGTCTTCCAAAAGGCAAGAGTGGGACTAAAATGAAGCCAAATAAAGCCCTGAAAAAAATTAAACAACTTTGTACGCGTTTTAAAACGCTTCTTAAAAGTCCATTAGATATAAAATCTGCGACTAAATCTGAAAATGTACAGAAAATAGGGTTGTATTCTGTGGCGTACAAATTCATTGGAGGAAAAACAGAGCGATTTTTGCCGCTTTTCAAGGATTTAGACCTAAACTTGCAGAAGTCTGGGCTTAAGGTTAGCTTTAAAGCTTACGTCAGCTTAACAGTTTTCACTGCACTCTTATTTTCGCTAACAGCCATGGTTATGATTCCATCGATACTTTTCTTCGGCTTTAAACTTCCAGTATTGCCAGCTTTAATGTTTGGGATTGGTGGAAGCCTATTTGCATGCACATTTTCAATGATCGGTTTTTACGTATACCCAGTTTACCGAGCGGACAAAGTTAAAAGAGATTTAGAGGACGAGTTGCCATTCACAACGGGTTATATGGCGATTCTCTCAAGCGCAGGCGTTTCTCCGGAAAAGATTTTCTATTCACTTTCAAACTTGAACCCACCCTTGGTAATTTCAGACGAAGCGAAGAACATCGTTAGAAATATAAACCTTTTCGGTTTAGACATCATTTCTGCTCTTGAGGAAACTTCAAGGGTGACTCCTTCTAAAAGATTTCGTGAAATGCTGGAAGGTTTTATTTCAACAATACATTCAGGTGGCAACTTGGCAAACTATCTCCGTGAAAAATCTATACAGCACATGAAGTTGAAGAGAATAAGCCTGAGAAAATTCTCAGACACGCTATCTATACTATCAGAGTTCTACGTGGCTATACTAGTGACCGGCCCATTGCTGCTTGTCATAATGCTTGCAGTTATTAGCATGCTCGGTGGAGGTCTAGGCATGTTAGGGCCAGACATTTTGTTGAACATTTTAACTTACATTGGGATCCCCTTAGGTTCCATAATGTTCCTGATAATTTTGGATGCCGTATCACCTAAATGGTAGGGAAAATGCCAAAAATAAATGAGCACCATAAGAAACTCGCGTGGATCACCTCCATTTCAATAGCCTTCATTATGATTGTTTTTGCATTTTTCAGTTTTTGGGGTACCCGAACCTTTGATGACTTTGTTTTCTTCGCCTTGATAGTAGGTATATTTCCACCCGCAATCATAAACTACATTGACTTTAAGTGGCGAAAAGCCGTAGACGAACACCTACCAGACCTCTTCAGAAGCATAGTTCAAGCTCAAGAAACTGGAATGACGCTCCCACAAGCCCTAGAAGAAGCATCAAAAAGAAACTATGGCCCACTGACAAATGAACTAAAAAAGATGATAGCACAGATTTCTTGGGGACTGACTATTGAAGAAGCCCTTGTGGCTTTAAGTAAACGCGTCAATACCGTGCTTGTGCAGAGAACCGTACCATTAATAATTGAGGCAAGCCGTTCTGGAGGACATGTAGAAAAGGTTTTTGCTCCAACAGGCAAGTTTATACAGACTACTCTTTTGTTGGACAAGGAGAGGCATAATCAGACAAGGCCATACATAGCAATAATCTACGTAGCCTACTTTGTTTTCCTCTTCACGGTAATATTGCTTTTCAAGTCCTTCTTTGCAAGTATAGAGGGGCTGCCGACACTGGGAACTGCAGCCATGCCCCCAGAAGAGATGAAACGCATCTTCTTCCACATGACAGTAATCCAAGCCCTATTCGGAGGACTAATCGCTGGAAAAATGGGTGAAGGAACGGTGAACGCTGGCCTAAAACATAGCTTGATAATGATGCTGAGCGGATACATAGCTCTAAAGCTTTTCCTATGAGGTGAAATGACCATGAAAAGACGGTTTTTCATGAACAAGAAGGCAATAACACCCGTGCTCAGCAACCTTCTACTTACAGTTGTGGCTGTAGCAGCAATGGCAATTGCAACAACAGCAACATACGTCATTACAACCAATCTTCGGGAAACCATGAGTGAACGTGTAATCGTGGAGGATACGTGGTTTAACAATTTAACAGGCAGCATCCATATTTATATACGAAATGTTGGAAAGGTTGCCATTGACATTTCTGGAGTATACATTAACAACACGCCACAATCTTTCAACTCACCTTTTCACTTGGAATTAGGGGAGCACTGTTGGCTTAACGTTTCTGGTTATGTTTGGACAAGTGGAAGCTTATACTACATAGATGTTGTAACAAGAAGAGGAACTCACATTGCAGAATATTACAAGGCTCCTTAAACAGTTCAAACAGCAAAGAAGGGCATAATTAAGTGACAGCTGTGATGCTAAGCCTAATTCTATAGGCATAGTTGTGTCAAAGTAATTTCATGGTTATTAAATGAATCAACTCTCCTGGGAAAAACGCGAGAAAAAGTTGAAATAACAAGTATTGCGTGTTTAATGCACCCCTATTGGTTCCGAGCAAAAATGAATGCTATTGCAAGCAGAAGTCGCATAAAAGTTACATCAATATAATGGCACTGTATTAACCCTTGCTGCAACAAGACTCTACATGACTTCTCCAATGACCCGCGCATATTTTGAACAAACAACAAGGGAGATTGACTTCGGAGTCAGAGCGTTAATAGATGATGACAAACTTAAGCATCAAAAATGGTGGCTTACCAACCATTCATGTAACTGCTATACTGATTTCAACTGGACAAACCGCGAACGTTACAATGCAAACTTACTCTCGAAACGAGGTCTCTTACAGAAGAGCAGACATTACGCTTCCAGAAGTGATTTTATAGCTAAAATCGTTACTAAAAAGGAAAAATCGCAGTTTTTACTCCTTCGCAAGCGCTTCCTTTAAAGCCTTAATTGCCTCTTTCTGGTTTTTGACTTCTAACACGCGAATATTGTATAGCTCAGCCATCTTTTTTCCGTTATCATTTATTTTTGGAATGGCAATCAAATAGGCATAGTCTGGGGAGACATCAAATATTTTTGCAAATAGGGCGATGATTGGCTGTTCAGAAACAGTATTTTCAGCAGACATTGCTACATCAATTACGCTAGTTTTTCTAGTGGTTTTTCCTTCATAAGCTACTATGTCAAACATATGGTTTGCCCCAGACTTTCCCTTCAGAAAGGCTGGACTTTCCACTTTAAAACCGCTTTCTATGAGAAAATCTCTTATTGGGCCAATTATAACCCATCCACGCGCAGCTTCTTCTTTCGCTTCTTCTTTTAGGCTATAGACATAAACATCTTTTATAACAGCATCTTCAAACGTGAAACTAGCATGGCAATCTCTGCAAAAATGCCTAACAACTGGAATGTCAAAACTTTTCTTGCAGTCTCTGCATGTACACCACGTTCCAGCCCTTCTGTAATCAACATCCGGCTTTTTCAATTCTTCATGGCACTTTGGGCAGATAAGCTTACTTCCTTTCTTGAAATTTTCCTCCACATCCATGTAACCGCATTTGACGTGCTCAATTAAGGCGCTTCTTTGGATGTCAAAGGACTTGCAGTAAGGACAGCAATAACGGATAGAAATATTTGCGGACCCACATTTGGGACAATAAATGATTTTATCGTAAAGCCGCCTTTCAAGTATTCCAGCCTCATAAAGCTTGTTCAAAAAAGCTTCAGCGTTTGAAGCGTTGCCAACAATTGCTTCTACAGGCGGATAATGATAACCAATTTTAGGGTCATATATGGGTTCAAGCTCAATTATCTCACCGTTAAGAAACTTGTTTAGAAAAACCTGTGTATTACTGTCTTTGTAAAGCTCCAAACGCTCAAACTTATCAGACTTTAGCATCTTTTTCCCAGGTTTAGCAATTTTGCAACAGCAACATACGCACTATATAACTCTAAATGATATTTAATGATTTATTTTTTAAGATTTTCACATAAACTTTAAAGCCTTCCAAAAAGTTGGTTAGTTATGACTATGCGTAAAAGCGACCAAAAATGAAGACGCAAACAAAGCGCGTAATTAGCTGTCCGAAATGCGGCTTTACCTTTGATATAACCTACGGCAGAGCATTTGCATGCTCTGGCTGCCCATCATCCGTACAATGCGGAATGGCAAAATGTCCAAAATGTGGACACGAGTTTCCACTAACCTAAAAATGACAGTCACGTTTTTTAATGAGGACGCTCATTTAAATGCACATTATAAAGTCAGAAGAGAAACGGTGATTCATTGGCAACACAAAAACCTCAAAAGACGGTGACAACCCGTCGGACATCATTAAGGGGAACAGCATCAATATTCATCTTCATATTATTGGCAATTCTCATCGAATACGCGATTGTTCTTTATGCTGAAAGTTTAGGCGTCATGGAAAACCCTGAAAACAGAATATTCAGCGTAATAAGCCCGCTCTTTCATCTAATTCCAGCTGCTGTAGTTATTACGCTAGCTTTTAGCTGGACATATTTAACAAGACATATGGCGATAAAAAATCAAGAAGTCGTTAGAAAGAAGTTTACGGCAGTTGCAAAGAGGGGGAAGAAGCATAAAACATCAGTTTTGAGTAGGCTAAGAGCAAAAATGCTGAACGTTAAGGGTTTCGCTTATCTTCAGCGGAAAATCGCAAATGCCACGATAAAAAGTGGCTTAACAGTTTTGTCATTATTCGTCGTTTTCGCTTTTACAGTTTCTCTCTTGGCATATCCAAGACTAATCTACGAAGCTGTTACAAGCGCCTACCAAAACAACCCAAGGCTTTTGAACTTCGTGAGGGGCACAACAGAAGCGTTGGCGCCGATTTTCTGGCTTTTCTCGGCAATAGGCAACACCTTTATTTCGCTTGCACCCGCATTTAGAGACTTCGTTTTAGCTCTCGGAACAATCATTGGCCCGCTTGTTAATTTGGATTCTGTGGGAAAATATCTTGCATTCCAAAATGTCGCAGCTTGGATTTCAGCACTATTCGCATTAATTTACGGAGAATACGTGCGAAAAGGTAGACGGTACAAGATAAGGGGAAAAAGTTAAAGTGAGCTTCAATGGCTGACCGCCCAAGATTTGGTCCAGCCGGCGTGCCTCCAACATTCCACATGCTAAAAGCAAGATTAGAAGATGTTCCAAAACTTCTGAGAAACGAGGGGCTTGACGCATTTGAATATCAAGCTGTCCGCTGGGGCGCAAAACCACAAATGAAAAGAGGTGAAGCAGAAAAGCTTGGTTTAAAAGCTGCTGAAAATGATGTTTGGCTTAGCTTGCATGGCTCGTATTTCATAAACTTTTGCGGCGGAAAAGAGGTGATTGAGGCAAGTAAACAGCGTCTAATAGCATGCGCAACAGCAGCAGAATGGATGAAAGCACATACAGTTGTTTTTCATCCTGGCTTCTACGGGAAAACTCCTCGAACAGAAGTTTTCAAAAACTGCTTGGAAGCACTAAAGGAAGTTGCAGAATCATTGAAGGCTTTGGGGATAAGAAACGTCAAAATCGGTCCGGAAACCATGGGTAAATCATCACAATTTGGAAGCTTGGAGGAGATTTTAAGTCTATGCGAAGAGGTAGAGCAGACACAGCCAGTGATCGATTGGGCGCATCTGCATGCGAGAGAGAATGGATGTCTCAAAACGGTTGATGACTTTCGCAAGATTGTTGGAATTATTGAGAATAGGCTTGGAACTGAAGCGGTGAAAAACATGCATTGCCACTTCACGAAGGTTGAATTTACGGAAAAGGGTGAGAAATGCCATCATGTATTGGAAGAGGCTGCTTATGGACCAGACTTCTCGATGCTCGCAAAGGTTATCGTAGAATTTGATTTGAAACCAGTAATTATAAGCGAAAGTCCAATGCTGGATTTGGACGCAATAAAAATGCGCGACATGCTCAAAAAGCAGCTAAAAAGCTAGTACCAGTGCGATACATTTTTGTATGCAGTACACAGTCCTGTTTATAGGTGCAGATTTTGGCGCGCCTCAAGGGATTCAAAAACCTTACACCAGTAGAGAAAGCAAAAAAATCCTTCTTCAGCAAGCTGCAAATGGGAAAACTGAAAGTCATAACGGTTCCGCTTGAGCAGGCGCTTAACCGTGTTCTAGCAGAAGACATAAAGGCATCTGAAAATTTGCCAAAATTTGACCGTTCAGCCGTTGACGGATACGCCATCAAAGCAGAAGAAACAGTCGGAGTAACACACTTCAAGCCAAAAACTTTCCGAATAACCAGCAAAGAACACATTGAAAACGGAGAAGTAAAACAGGTCTGGACTGGCAACCCAATCCCAAAAGGGGCAGATGCAGTCGTCATGCTTGAAAACACAAAGAAAAACAACAGCGAATTGAAAGTTTGGATTTCAGTTGCCCCAGGCGAGAACATATCAAAACGAGGTGAAGACATCCGAAGGGGAGAAGTTGCCGTAAAAGTTGGAACGCGCCTAAAACCCCAACATTTAGGGTTGATAGCCGCCTTAGGAATAGCAAATGTTAAGGTTTTCGGGAAACCAAAGGTGGCGATACTCGCCACTGGAAATGAGCTTGTCGAGATAGGCGCAAAACCTCGAGAAGACCAGATTTTTGAAGTTAACAGGCTTATCCTTTCAGCGTTATGCCGCGAGCTAGAAGCTGAACCAGTTGACCTTGGCATAGCAAGGGACGATGCTGCTGAAATAACTGAAAAGATAAAGAGGGGACTTGAGGTTGCCGACGCAGTAATAACCACTGGCGGCACAAGCGTTGGGCTTTCAGACCTCGTCCCTGAAGCAGTTAACAAGCTTGGAAAGCCGGGCGTCATAGTTCACGGAATGGCAATGCGCCCAGCCATGCCGACAGCCCTAGCCATAGTAAATGAGAAGCCGGTAATAATTCTTTCAGGTAACCCTGTGGCAGCGATGATTGGGTTTGAAGTTTTCGCCAAGCCAGTGATAGGTGTGCTTATGGGACTTGAAAAGGAAGAGTCAAGACCAGTTATTAAAGCGAAGATTACAAAGCGCATAACAACAGCGTTGGGACGCAAAACCTTCGTCAGAGTCCACGTCTTCAAAGGTGATGGAGAATACCTTGCTGAACCCATAAGCACAAGGGGTTCAGGAATAATTTCAACCATGACTAGGGCTAATGGCTACGTGGTGGTTCCAGAAAACATTGAAGGCTTAGATGAGGGAGAAGCGGTGTTAGTCCACCTTTTCGATGTCGTCGAGGAGAAAGAACATGTTTAGAAGACTTTTAAACTTTGAAGAAGCCCAGCAGGTCATCCAAAAATATTTTAAATCCAAACCATTGGGCGTTGAGGAAATTTCACTTCTAGAAGCCCATAACAGAGTCTTAGCACAAGACATAACCGCAAGTTTAGATATCCCACCATTTAACCGCTCAACAGTTGATGGGTACGCCTTAAATGCTGAAGACACGTTCGCCGCGGAAGAAAATAAACCCGTAAAATTGAAGATTCGCGGAATAACATGTGTTGGAGAGAGACCAAAAGTAAAAATCCGAAGGGGAATGGCTACTGAAATCATGACCGGAGCACCAATACCAGAAGGAGCAGACGCTGTTGTTCCACTTGAACAAACGGAGAAAAGAAACAGCAGCTTATACGTTTACACGGCGGTGACAAAAGATGAAAATGTCATGAAGGCAGGCGCAGACATAAAGAAGGGCGAAACCGTCCTTAAGCTTGGAAAACTTTTAGGTTCAAGGGAAATAGGCGTCCTCGCTGCTTTAGGATTAGCAAAAGTTAAAGTTTACAAAACTCCAAAAGTGGCAGTTTTATCAACAGGAGCAGAAATAACAGAACCGGGCAAGAAGCTCCTTCCAGGAAAAATTTATGACATCAATACCTACAGCCTAAGCACAGCAGTTTTAGAGAGTGGTGGAAAACCAGTTTATATGGGCATCTATCCAGACGACAAGGTTGCACTGCAAAAAGCGCTGGAAGACGCCTTGGCAATGACGGACATGATAATAACATCGGGAGGGGTTTCTGTAGGTCCAAAAGATGTCATCCCGCAAATCCTAAATTCGCTTGGAAAACCGGGAATTATAGTATGCGGAATTGCGACAAAGCCTGGAAAACCAACAACAGCAGCCTTAATAAACGGTAAGCCGGTCTTTTCGCTTCCAGGTCATCCAACATCAGCTCTTCTGATTTTTCATCTGCTTGTTCGCCCAGTAATTTTGAGTATGGTTGGAAGGAACGCGGAGGGAGGCTTGACCGTTAAGGCGTTTTCTGCCACTCGGATTTTTCCAGCAAAGGGAAGACGAACCTTTGTTATGGTTAGATTAAGCCGTGACAAGATGAACCGACTTATCGCTGAACCCGTCGAGTCTGGGCTTTCTGGCGCCATAACCACTCTTGCAAAAGCGGATGGATTCTTTGAAATAGCTGAAAACCAGCAGTTTATAGAAGAGGGTGAAGAGGTTACAGTTAGACTTTTTAGCTTCCCAGATTTTCCCTCTTTGCAGCCAAATACGCTGTGAAAATCCACGTTAAAATTAAGTACGCTACAGAGGTTAGACCGAGAATAAAATCTTTCCCAGAAAGGAAATAGAGCATTGTTGCAGAGAAAACCGTGACTATAAAAAGTAATATGATGGCACTCCACATAGCCCAAAAACGTTTCTTAAAAACTCCATAGGCGGTTATTAGGCTGAAAATACCGATTATACCGACGTGAATCAGGCGGAAGTCTGTAGCTAAAACGAAAAAGCATAAAATGCCAACAACCACGTAGAAGATAGAAACTAAAAACATTCCAACGCTTTCGATTTTAAGCTTCGACTTAATAGACATCTTTAAGCCTCTTTTAACTCATGCATTTAACAGCAACATTAATAAATTTAATGTTTAAACACCCCATTACACTGCACATTTGAGCGTCGGAACGAAAAGGTTTAGAAGCAAACAAACAGATATGCAGACCAAAAAAGGAGAAAAACAATGAGCAACCGTGAACTTTTCACCTCGAAGTCAAATTTTTTCAGCGGTTTCCAAAAATCCTTCGAAAAAGCTGACTACGTGATTCTAGGGGTTCCATTCGACGTTACAAGCACTTACCGTACTGGAGCTAGATTTGGACCGGATGCTATTCGCCAAGCATCATTAAATATAGAAACATACAGTTTCCGCACTGGAGTTGACGTTGAAGACTTGAGGATTCATGATTTGGGCGACTTGCACGTGTCAACGGATACTAAAAAGACCCTGAAGAGAACAGCCCTTGTTGTTAAGGAAATCGTTGGTGCTGGCAAAATTCCAGTGATGATTGGTGGGGAACATACCATAACCTTAGGCGCCATTGCAGGCTTAGGCAATGCAGTACAAAAAACAGCAGTTTTAAGTTTTGATGCCCATCTCGATTTGCGAAATGAGTTTATGGGCTTAAAACTTTCACATACGACCTTCATGCGAAGAATAAACGAGGAACTGAAACCCGCCAAGATTTTTGAAGTTGGCACGAGGGCGGTCTGCAAAGAAGAGCTAACCTACGCAAAAAAGGCCAAAATAGAATTTCTCACGGTACAACAAATCAGAAAGGGGGGAAGCAAGAAAATCGCCGAAAAACTGAAAGGAAGCCTAGCGAAGTATAGAAACATCTATCTATCGGTCGACATGGATGTTCTTGACCCAGCTTATGCTCCAGCAGTACAAAACCCAGAGCCTGAAGGACTTGAAACGCATACATTGGTAGATATTCTTGGAAGCACCTGCGACAAAAGAGTGATTGGCTTCGACGTTGTGGAGGTAGCCCCAAACTATGACCAAGGTGTCTCAGCAATCCAAGCTGCAAAAATAATTTTTGAAATACTTTGCCACCTGAAAAAATCTCACGAAGCGATTTAGATTTTACGCATGGTTTTTTAATAGTTGAGCAATGAAAAATCCATTGCAGGCATGCACGTGTGGAAAAAGTCTCTTACATTTTTCTAATCCTCTTAGCCCAGGCAAACCTATTTTCGACGTTATCTCATCTAGCGAAAACTCGGGGTATAATTTCAAGAAACGTTGAATAAGCATCTCATTTTCTTCGACCATTATGCTGCAGGTAGAATAAACAAGTTTGCCGCCAGACTTAACTTTATCTGCGCAGTTGCACAGCATCTGCCATTGGATTTCAGCCATTTTATCAACAGAGTGCCTCGTAAGCCTCCATTTCGCGGAGGGAAGCTTTCCAAATGCGCCGGTGCTCGTGCACGGCGGATCCAAAATGACGATGTCCGCTTCTAACTTTAGTGGTAAAGGATTGCACGCATCTGCAATTATTGGAGTGGCAATTTTGACGCCCATACGGTTAACTTCGCCTTTCCAAATGCTCATTCTACGCTTTGAATAATCTATCGCGTATATTGCACCTTGATTCTGCATCAACTGCGCCAAATAGGTGGTTTTTGCTCCCGGAGCAGCACAAACATCAAGAACAATCATGTCAGGCTTAGGATTTGCCACTTCAGCGGCAAAACAGCTTGCCTTATCCTGTATGTAAAATAAGCCTTTTTGGAAATTTTCTAGGCGTGTTAACGGTTTTTTAATGTCTAAAACTTTGTAGGCATAATTTAACACGTCAACCTTTTTAACCTTCACACCTTCCCTTTCAAGCCCTTTTAGAATTGCATCTTCATCAGCCTTCAGCGTGTTCAGCCTAATGTACGTTGGCGGCGGTTGCATATCCGCCTCTAAAATTTTTATTGCTTCGACACGTCCGAAGATCCTAAAACAGTATTTCACGAACCATGTGGGATGAAACGTTAAAAGCGCAACTCTTTCTTCGTCGCCTAAGCCCTCCATTACCGCTTTAGGATTTTGCGTCAACAGAAAGCCCAAAAAATTCTCGATATTCTTAAGTGTTTTCCACCCGAGAATGGCACGCGCGGTTTTCGCTATGTTTTCAGCTTCCTTAAAGTCAATTTTCGACCAGTCTTTGGCGATGCGCGTTTGATAAACATAAAGCCTCAAAAAAGCTTGAACACCAAGATCGAATTCGCTTATGTTTTTAGGCTTTAAAACACCGTTTACGAAAGCGTCTATAAAATTTTTGCGCCTAACAGTTTCACAGACAAGCATATGCGCAAGCCTTACGGCGTCCGCGTCGCTAATGCCCAGTTGCTTAATAGTCTTTGCCAATGCTAGACGTTCACTCAGCTTTTGCATCTCCATCCAACTCATAGTTTCAATTGCAAGCGTCCATGCTTCCCTTAGCAATTTGCCCATACCACGCTATTGCCCTACAGTTCTAGAAGATTAATACTTAGGGGTATATAAGAAAGCAATTCGAAATGACTCATTTATGAGTTGAAGAGAAAACTGAAAGACACCTTAACGCCTTAAATTCCGCTTGCACCATTACAACTCAACCATTAACAATAAACGAATGCTACATAGGAGATAACATAACCATGAAAGAGACAACGACGGAACCACCATATTCAGAGGCTGCATAGGCGATTTTTAGGTGCACAAACCAGACAGCAGTACCGTAAACATGCGCGCGCATAAAGACGGTTATTTTGCACAATTATCTTGAGACGCATACAAGTATAGTTTTTAGCTGCCTTTCTAATGCTTAAAAAGTTGCTCGATTATTTTTTAAAAGAGAAAGGTTGTTGAAAAGCGCCTAAGAAGGAAAGAGCAAGAGTTTTTAGCAAACTCCTAATCAGATAGTGAGTTAGGAGTGCCAATGGCTCAGCGCAGAATAGACGAATTCTCTACTTTAGAAACTAGGGCAGAAATTAAATCCGAAGCATTGCCCTTCACAGAGAAAGTTCTCGAAGAAAGGAAAAAACGCGCCTTTCCGCCATTGGTACCAGAACATCTCTCAGCATCCTATTTTGTTTCAGCAACATACGATGGAAAAGCTGGAAAAACCTTAATCAAACTCTATGAGCCAGTTTTATGTCAAATCTACTTTTGGTACGACAACAGCGGGCATAAACCCTACTGCCTAACAAATCTTTCGCCAATAGAACTTGAGAAAATAAGCCGCCTGAAACAGCATCCAAGTTTTGACCGTTTTGAAATTGTAGAGAAATTTGACCCCCTGCTGGACAAGAACATGAAAGTTACAAAAATTGTGGCTAAAGATCCATTAGCCATTGGTGGACGCCCAAAAGGGTGCATCAGAGACATAATCCCGGAAGACTTCCCAAAAGTCGCTGAGACGCCCATAGCCCCAGAGCAGATTAAGGTTTGGGAATCAAAAATAAAGTATTACCAATCGTACATTTACGACAAAAACCTTTGGCCTGGAATGATTTACGAGGTTAAAAACGGCAATCTTGTCCTTAAAAGTTTAGAGGAACCGGAAAAAACCGTTAAGCAGATAATGAAAATTTTTGAGGGCGCAACTGATGAGGAATTGCTACACATTGAACAGTGGGCAAGGCTTTTGGAGTATCCAGCTCCAAAGTTTCGCCGTGTAGCTCTAGACATAGAAGTTTATTCTCCTGTCCCAACAAGGATGCCGGATGCACGCGAGGCAGCCTATCCAATTGTCTGCGCTTCGCTTTATGGCTCAGACGGGATGATGCGTGTTCTGCTTTTGAAACGTGAGGGAGTTCGCGAAGGAAGCGAACGTTTACCCGCTGATGTGAGCTTAGAGTATTTCGACTCCGAAGAGAAACTTATCAAGGCGATTTTTGAGGCTTTGTGGAGCTACCCTTTCGTTATAACGTTTAATGGTGATGATTTCGACTTGCGATATTTGGCGCACAGAGCGGAAAATTTTGGTTTCAGAAGAGATGAAGTTCCGATAGATGTTGGCAAACGCGTATGCCTCTTAAAGTATGGTGTTCACATAGACTTGTACAAGTTCTTCTTCAACCGTTCAATCCAAATTTATGCTTTTAACAATAAGTATAGAGACGTGACCCTCGACGATGTCGGCAAGGCTTTAATTGGCATTGAAAAAATCCGTTTAGAAAAGAATTTAGGCGAGCTAACCTATACGGAACTTGCGAAATACTGTTTTAGAGACGCGGAAATAACCTTCAAGCTCACAAGTTTTGAAGACGAATTGGTGATGAAGCTTATTCTGGTTTTGGCTAGGATTAGCAGCATGCCGATGGAAGATGTTAGCCGACAGGGAGTTTCACGCTGGATAAGAAATTTCATGCATAGAGAGCACCGAAGAAGAAACATGCTAATCCCAAATGCGGAGGAAATCCTAGCCGTGAAAGGCAAAACTGCAACAAAAGCAATAATCAAAGGCAAAAAATACAAAGGCGCAATAGTAGTCGAACCAGTACCAGGTGTACACTTCAACGTTGCAGACTTAGACTTTCAAAGCCTATACCCATCAATAATAAAGGTTTGGAACTTGGGCTACCAATCAATACTCTGTCCTCACCCAGAATGCCGCAATAACATAATCCCAGACACACCACATTGGGTCTGCACAAAAAAGCGGGCTTTAGAGAGTCTCCTAATAGGTTCACTTAGGGATTTGCGCGTACGATGGTACAAGCCAAGATCAAAGGATAAAAACTTGCCAAAGGAGCTGAGAAGCTGGTACAACCCAATTCAAGGAGCATTGAAGGTTATTTTGAATGCAAGCTATGGAGTTTTCGGAGCTGAAACCTTCGACCTTTATTGTCCACCAGTGGCTGAGGCAACAGCGGCCATAGGGAGAGATTCAATAACACGAATAATCAACAAAGCAAGGGCGCTAAACATTCAAGTGCTTTATGGGGATACGGACAGCATATTCCTAAAAAACCCATCAAGAGAGCAGATTGAAGAGCTATCTAGGTGGGCGGAAAGCGAGTTAAAAATGAGCCTAGACGTTGATAAAGTTTACAGATACATCGTTTTCAGCTCCCGCAAAAAGAACTACCTTGGAGTTTTAGAGGATGGCAGCGTTGACGTGAAGGGGTTAACTGGCAAAAAGAAGCACATCCCACTGTTTATTAAGAAGGCGTTTGACAGAATGAAGGGACGCTTGGCAACTGTTAAGACGCCAGCGGACTTTGAAAAAGCCAAAAAAGACACATGCGAAATAATCCGTGACTGCTACATGCGCCTAAAAAGACGCGAATGGGAAAGTCTAGAAGAACTAGCCTTCAACGTGGTTTTAGGTGAAGAACCAGAACGCTACACAAAGACAACGCCGCAACATGTTAAGGCCGCAAGAATACTAAAAGAACGCGGACAAGAGTTAAAAGCTGGAGACCTCATAAGCTTCGTCAAAGTCATCAAAGAACCACACGTAAAACCAGTGGAACTGGCGACAAACAATGAGATAGATGTTGATAAATACATTGCATATCTACACTCTACATTTGACCAAATATTAGATGCGTTAGGTTTGGACTTTGATGAAATAATCGGACTTACAAAGTTGGAACGTTTTATGTAAGACTCGTCGTTGCTGTTAGCCTTTGCAAAATTCGAACCAAGGCATATCCTAGTATGGTGATGCTGATTATTGAGCCTATTCCCACTCCCAACCACCAAATCCAGAGTTCCACTTCAGTCAACCATGCCAGATAAGTGCCCACAATGAACGTTATTAACACTGTTGCTGTCAAGCAACCGAGAAATTCACTCAAAATTTTTCTGATTTTTGAAGCGCCTATTTTCCATGCCGCAACACTCGCAATGAAGTTTGCCAAAGACCCTAATGCAATGTCTGTGATTGCGCTGGGCATGGGGCTTGCTATATTCGCTACAGCACCACCGATTGTAACACCTAAAACTGCTGGCCACCCGAAAACTATAGACAATGGGATCAAAGCGTCAGCAACTCGCACTTGGACAATTTGGAAACTGATTCCAGCCAAAGCAAGAACAAGAACAGCGTACAATGCTGCAAAAACTGCTGTTAGAGCAATAGCTTTGCTGTCAAATTTCACTTTTTCACCTCCTACTCCGGGGTTTATTACTGGCGGAACGGGTGGAGGTCCACTCACCCGCCATTTGAATTATGCAAAATATTCAGCGTTATTAAGTTTTGCCTTCTGTTTCAGTTTTACCTTCACAAGGTCTGCCTCTCCTCGGTGAAGGCGTACTGGTAGATCTGTGGAAAACACATGGCACTTTTTGCCCGTTAATGTTTCTGCGCCTTCAATTTCGAATTTTACAATGCTCTCGGTTTTTTGGAAATTTCAATTTTAACTGAAACGTTAGGAACGTATAATGCTGGGCGAATAATTGATTCGCCACTCTAACCAAACATCATGTTTTCAGCCATTCAGCCTCTTGCAATTAGTCTCTCCTAAAACCAATTTTTGCTTTTTATGTATAACAACATGCTACGTATAGAATCGCGGAAAAGGCTTACAAATACTCAAAAAGAACAGCAAGCAAAGTGAAAAACGCAACCAAGAGGGAAATTATAATAACGACTTGTCTTTCTCTTAATGGGCGACGATAAGTAATCAGCGTAATTAAGCTTCTTCTATGGTCTGACACAAGTTTTTCTCCATCAAAAGAGACGCGTGCCTTGACCCTAAAAAAGAAAAACGACAACAAAATTAAAGCAGAATTAAAGATGTACGGCAAAATGCAAATGACCAAACTAGTTTTTAGATCTGAGATAACTGCGAAGGATGCCAATGTCATTCCAATGGCGAAAGATCCTGTGTTGCCAACGAAAATTTTGCCCTGAAAATTGAAAAAAGCCAAAACAAGCCAAACAGCTAATGGAACATACAACAGAACCATGTTTTCCCCTGACATAACCATCAAACCAACCATAACTATGGCCGGGCAAACAGTCTCTAAACCATTAAGCCCCCCAAGCTGATTCACGGTATTCGTAGTTATGGTAACAATCAATGGAATGACCACGAAAAAGTATGCAGCGCCAAAGTCTATAACAGAACCAACAATGGGAATGGTCATAGATGTCCTTACGCCAAGTCTAGTAGTTAACGAAACAAGCGGAATAGCGGCTATCAACGGAAAGAAAGCCTTATAACGCCAACGCAAATCCATCCAGTCATCAAGCAAACCCATAAACCCGCCAAACAATATGCAGACTGCCAAAGTCAAAGCCTTAGAAACATCATCAACCGGAGAGTGAAAATATTCGAGGAGAAAAAGATACATAGCACTAGCTAAAACGTAGATTATGCCTAAACCATTTGGAACCAACGGCTTATTTGGCTTATGCTCATCCGGGACCCTTGGAAACAAACCATCCCCTTCTATTCTGGATATTCAACTTTGTAAAGGCAAACTAGCGGGATTATTCCACGGTAGTTTTGTGATGCTTCTGAAGGAGTAAGTGTCAGCCCAGAAATAAATTCCGGTTTGAAGTATTGGGGCTCAACCCCAGACTCATCTGGACTTATTTGGTTTTGGTTGCACCATAACTGCTTCGCCCAACTCATTAATTTGTATATGGTGGTGTTTTTTCCTATGTCATTCCACTCCCACCTATTAGTGTTATTGTTATACCCCCCAAACATCGTTTCGTTAGTCCACGCCGAGTTCTCGTCGAGAAAATGATACTTGCTTATGAAGTCATCGCGCGCCTGCCCTGAAATCCTCGCCATCCACATCCACTTCCCTTCATCACCATATCCAGCCCACGTTGCATACTGCTGGTTCCCAGATGTTCCTAGCGCCAGCGTGGTGAAAACTAGAACGTACTTCGCATCGTAAAGTTTCAGCATCTTCAAGGCTTGAGTTTCATTAGCCATAAATACGAAGCCTATGTTTTCTATCTGCGTAGCATTTATTGTTGCATTGTCAGCAAGCGACGTTACGTTGCCAAGGATTGAAAGCCAATACCCATAGTCCCACCATGCACAGACAACTTTTTCGCCTATGGGCTTAGGTCCTAAATTACTTCTAAGCCAATTCAACATGTCCAGCCACTCCTTAACAGGCTGGTTAGGCGCTATTGGAAGACTACCAGCTGAAATAGTTGTTGGCGTGTATGCTTGCGTGTAAACTTTGGGCACCCCGCCCGATTGCGGTGAAAAGGCAAAGTTTGTCACCAGAAGTAGAAATATTAGGAAGATCGCTGTTCCGCTGAATTCTCTCCCGACATGTTCCAAACCATACTTCTTCTTTGTGACTAGCCTTGGCGGCTCCTTCAATAACGTGTAAAATGGTTTAAGAACGCCAAGTATGCCGCTTGAAGCGATTAGTCCAAGCGCTGGAGCCAGAAGCACAAACAGGCGCACCATGGAGCATGCAAAGTAGAGCGCGGTTATGCCGAAAAGTATTAGGAATATGTTTTTGTTCGTTGGATTTCTAAACACGAAATATAAACCTATTGCAAAGAATATTATTCCTATGCCGAACTCGTAGTATATCGAACCCCATGCTGAAATTCTATGTTCAGCAACGGACTCTATAAGTGGGGATTCTGCCCTTGTAAATGGGTCGATTACTGAAATGAACTTTCCACCGATTCTTTCAAGATACCCAAGCTGCCACAGGAAAACAAATCCGCCTAGAAGAACACAAATGAAAGCGATAGCAAACACTGCTCTCATTTTGGTTGTTGTTATGTTGCGCAAAACTTCAGCGATACATAACAACGCAAATACTCCTGCAACAAGAAGTATAGGCGTCTCAGTTAGGTAGCCCAGTGAAAGGTAAGGAACATTAACGGCTATAAATAAACCTAATCCAAACGTAATGGTATAAGATAACAGGAGACGCTGAGTGTAACGCTTAACCAAAATCAACACAAAGACGAAAAGCGCTGTTAATCCTATGGGATAAAACGCTGCACCCCAACCGGAAATAAAATAGCCGAGAATAAGCCCAGAACCTATTGCATACTTTACGGACGAATCAAGCGGTCTTTCATCTTCAATCGACTTCAAAAACATATACATGAACAAGAGTAGAGACACTATGCCTATGGTTTCGTCGTCAAAAAAGCCCATTGATGTCCTCTGAATATATGACGGACTTAAAGCCAAGAACATAGCGGATAACAGTCCAACGGGAGTGCCGCCTATATCCTTACCAACGAAATATATTATAAGACATGCTAACGTTCCCATAATTGCCGGGAATAAGGCGCAGAAACTCATTAGGTCGATGTTTATTCCCAGCATTGAAATTATATCATAAAAAAATGCTGCAGTCATTGCTAGTGAGGGATATGACATTGACATGTTTATTCCATCAGGATACCAGCGTTGATGATCAACCCATCCTGGCGGTATGTAAGGTGAGAGTAAACCGTTTTCCACCATATACTTTGCGAGGCTGTATTGGTAGTAGGGGTCAAATTCAGAAAGCAACAGTGTATTTTTTTCTGGTGCGATTTCCCAGCGTAAAGGAAAAATACGAATGGTGAAGGCAACAAACAGTATCAGAAGCAAGACTGAGAGGCTCATAATTGAACCGTGGTTAATCCTAACTCGCATTTTTCCCAAACTTTTTACGCCGTTAACAATGCCTTCTTTTGACATTGCTTTGCGAATGCCCATTATATCCATCTCTCCTACAGAGATTATTGGTGTGTTTTATTATTCTTACGGTTAATAGAGTTTCATAGACTAGAACCACTCGTATATACCTTTCCTAAGTTCTTTAAGGATAAAGCAGTTTTAAGCTGCAGGCTTGCGCTTGTATCCGTACTTCTCTGCGTCGTAAAATGGGAAGGCAACAATTTTTGCTTTAGCCATTTTCCCACGTATCTTAACGTTTACAACATTTCCTTCCTGCGCATTGGACATCTTCACATAAGCCATGCTTATCCCCAATTTAAGCAGCGGCGAAAACGTTCCGCTTGTCACGTAGCCTATTTTCTCACCCTTATCATCAAAAACTTCAAATTTTGGTCTGGGTATGCCCTGCTCCATCATAAGCAAGCCAACACGTTTTCGCTTAATCCCTTCAGTCTTCTGTTTCAACAATGCTTTCTTTCCTATGAAGTTCTCCTTTTGAAGCTTCACCACGAAGCTTAATGCTGCTTCTAGCGGAGTTGTGCTCTCATCTATGTCGTTTCCGTAGAGGCACATTCCAGCCTCAAGCCTTAAAGTGTCCCTTGCACCAAGTCCACATGGCTCTATTCCAAAGTCTTTACCAGCCTCTAGTATGGCATTCCAAAGCTTTACGGCATTGTCGGGTCTACTCAACGGCGAATTCCATATGAAAATTTCAAATCCGTCTTCACCGGTGTATCCTGTACGAGATAGAAAAACGTCCACATCTGCCATGTGCGTGGGTGCACATTTAAACCGCTCAATTTTGCGCAGGTCTTCCGTGGAGAGTTTTTGAAGAGTTTTTTCCGCATTTGGACCTTGAACTGAAAGCATTGCAACATCGTCTGAAATTTCCATGATTTTCACATTAAAAATCTTAGAGTTTTCTACAAGCCACTTGTAATCTTTCTCACGGTTGGCGGCGTTTGAGACAAATAGGAATTTGTCGGTTTCCAGTCTATAAATAATGAAGTCGTCGATTATACCGCCTCTATCGTTGCACATAACCGAGTATTGTGCACTATTTGGAGATAATCGAGAAACATCGTTTGTTACCACATAGTTTAGAAAACGCTCAGAATCTGGACCTTGAATTATTATGCGTCCCATGTGGGATATATCGAAAAGCCCGACGTTATTTCGAACAGCTAAGTGTTCTGGTATAACGCCTTTGTACCATAATGGCATTTCAAAACCGGCAAAAACTGTTAACTTTGCACTTTGCTTATGCACTTCGTAAAGTTGGGTTCGCCGAATTTCGCTCATTAAAACGCCTCGCAACTTTATTTTGTTTTTATTGGTTTGACATCAACGTTAATTGGTATCAGAGAAAGTTTTTTCCCACATCCCGGGCACTTTCCATCATACATGTGTAAAATCTCATCTGGAGGCTTAAGTTCAGCCCCATCATATAAAACACGACCACACTGCTGACAAACAACACGCTGCGGCAACCAAACACACTCCGTGCAATGTAAAGAATAGCCCTCACGCATATTTATTGATTGCTAACTGTGGAGCTGGGAAAAACGGCAAGCTACTAACGGAAATGTTTATTCCTAGACAACATTTAATTCTAGCAAGTGTTTCCAATAAAGCTACGTGGCTTGTGCTCGAATATGGAAAAGTACACATTAATCATCACAGAAAAACCAGACGCTGCGCAGAGAATAGCCTCAGCACTAGATTCACAAGGAAAAGCAAAGAAAAAGGAAGAAAACGGCGTGCCATACTTCGTCGCGAAAAGAGATAGGGAAATAATTGTTGTTCCAGCACTTGGTCATCTATACACGGTTGGTGAAGAAAGAAGCGGAAGAAACTATTATCCAGTTTTCACTTTCAAGTGGGTTCCGCGGTATGTTGCAGAGCGCGGAGCAAAACGGATTCGCACATGGTTGGAAACAATTTCGAATCTGGCAAGTAACGCTGACACTTTTATTGATGCTTGCGACTACGACATAGAAGGAAGCATAATAGGATACTGTATACTCAAATATGCATGTGGCAGCAAAGAAGACATTTCAAAGCGCATGAAGTACTCCACACTAACAAAGGAGGAACTGCAAAAATCCTTCAACGAACTCTTGCCACGTTTAGACTTCGCCCTAATAGAGGCTGGACGCACCCGCCATGAAGTTGATTGGCTTTATGGCGTAAACCTTACACGCGCCTTAACCATAGCAGCAAAAGATTGGAGTGGAAAATATGCAACACTAAGCACTGGAAGAGTGCAGGGCCCAACCCTAAGATTTCTTGTTGCAAGAGAAAAAGCGATTAGATGTTTTGTTCCAACGCCCTACTGGAGTATAAAAGCAGAGATGGAAATAGACGGGCCTGTTTTTGAGGCTGAATTTGAAAAGAAAATAATAGAAACCAAGAGAGAGGCAGACGCCATACTGGATGCTTGCAGAGGAAAGGATGGCGAGATAGAGAAGGTAGAAGTTAAGAAGTTCCAGCAGATGCCGCCAACACCCTTTGACCTGGGCGCCCTTCAAAGTGAAGCCTACAGCCTTTTTGGCTATACGCCACTACGCACATTAAACATTGCCCAACGCTTGTATCTAGACGCACTGATCTCGTACCCCAGAACAAGCAGCCAAAAACTCCCGCCAGCAATAAACTATGAAGAGATACTTAAAAACCTAAACAGAGCGTCAGAATATAGAAAACTGACGGCAGAGCTTCTCGCAGTAAAGGAATTGAAGCCAAACGAAGGAAAGAGGGAAGATCCAGCACATCCAGCAATTTATCCGACTGGGAATTTGCCTGAAAGGGTTTTAGATGAACCTGAAAGGAAAATTTGGGATTTAGTTGTCAGAAGGTTTATGGCTGTTTTCGGAGAACCAGCCTTAAGGCAAAGCCTAAAGGCATGTGTAAACGTTAACGGTGTTCGTTTCTACATTAGAGGAAGACAAACATTAAAGGAAGGATGGCTACACTTCTATGAGCCATACGTTAAGGCTGAAGAAGTTGTTTTACCTCCAATAACAGAAGGACAAAAAGTAAAAGTTAAAAAAATTATTTTGGAAGACAAGTTCACCAAACCGCCGCCGCGATATAACCCTGGAAGCCTTCTTAAAAAGATGGAAGAGGCTGAAATTGGAACAAAGGCTACGAGAGCGGGTATAATACAGACATTATATGACAGGAAATACGTTAGAGACGAGAGAATCGTTGTAACAGACTTGGGCTTTGAGGTTGTAGAACTTCTAAAAAAGTATTGTCCATCCGTTGTTTCGATAAAATTGACAAGGGATTTGGAAGAAAAAATGAACAAGATTCAGCTTAACAGTGAAAAAAGGGAAAACGTCTTATTGACAGCTGTGGAAATCCTAAAACCCGTGGTAGAAGAGCTAAAAATACAAGAAAAAGTCATAGGGGAACAATTAAGTAACGCCATAAAACAGGCGAAACTCGAAGAAAGAACGATTGGCACATGCCCGGTATGCAAAACTGGAAAACTCATGACTCTTTATTCCCGTAAAACCGGCAAAAGGTTCATCGGGTGCACAAACTACTTCAAAAACTCGTGTAAAGCAGCATTTCCACTCCCACAAAGAGGTACAGTAAGACCATTGGGAAGAAATTGCCGCGGGTGCGGTTGGCCAGTAGTTCAGGTGCGCATAAAAGGAAATCGCCCGTGGACACTTTGCTTTAATCCTCAATGTCCACTTAAAGAGGAAAGGAGGAAACGCGTTGAAATGCAAAGTGTGCAATAGAGAAGCTTCGCAAAACGGTTACTGTGAATTGCACGCAAAAGCCTATGAAATTATTGTCAAAAAATATGAAGGATGGAAAAAAGCTCTAGAAATTTCTTGGAAAGAGTATTTAAGTGAGATTGCCAAAAATCCACTGACAGGCGAATGGTCTAAAGAGGTGGCGGAACACTTACTTAAAAGCGGAGAGTGGGAAAATGTCGCGAAAGGTTAAGAAACAAATATCTTCAGCGTCATACTCGCTGACAAAGTTGTATAAGAAGATTACAACCACAAAACCATCAAGTTTGGTTCTTTCAGTGATAGCCATCGCTGTGGCTGTTTTCCTTTTCGGAGGAGGCTTATATAACATAATAATGAAGCCCTACCCCGCTGTTTACTATGGCGGGCGCTTCTATTTTCTATATCCAGAGTTAGGGTCGCAGTTCATATTTGATAGCCTTGTTTCCATGATTTTGTACGGTCTTGGCATCGTTGGATTAATAACAATGTACCAAAGCACAAAATACGCATACAAACCTAGACAAGCATACATGATGTTTCTAATTGGTACAACTCTAATGCTAATAGCTTACATATACTTGGAAATTACAATACAAATCAAGATAACCAGTAGATAAGCTACCAGGGATTATTTTTTAAACCAAATTTGTAGGCTGCAAAGTTTGTCAGAAGATGTATCGGCGGAGTTATAATCAGCACGGCTATCGCAAGATCTATGGTTAAAATCTGCGTTGGAAGAGAAAACAACATTGCACCAACAACAAAATCAATCTGGTCAATAATTGGCAACAATTCTCCAGGATCAAAACCCAACCTCCTCTTTAAAAAAGCTCCAGCTAAGTCTCCAAACAAGGCGCCCAGAGATAACAACAGGCCGAACAGTGGTGGATAATTAAAGAATAAGCTTTCCAAAGAACCGACAAACGTTCCGCTTAGTAAGCCGGAGAAGAATCCTCTGTAAGTCTTATTTCGTCCAAAAATTGGTTTTCCATCAAGAAATTTCTTGTCAAAGTCTAATGGGCGACCGCCACCCGCGATAACGGGGATCGCATTTGCGCAGTAGGCTGGAAATATGAATTTTAACGCTTCCACAATTATGCATACTATGTGCATTTTAGTCATTCCACTATATGATTGGGTTATCGCTTAACCCATGTTCTCTTATCTGCAAGAGACACGCGTGTTGTTGTGAAGTATTTACACTTTTTTCCACAATTGCCTTTATTATTTTTGGATTTTCTGTTGGTTTCATAGCAATTATGGTCTCAGCCCAGAATTTTAGAACTCTTGTGGCAACAGGTTCAACGCTGACGTAGCCTTCTCCAAAAGCGCTTCTAACCTGACTTGTTACCAGAACTGCAATTTTGTTGGTCTTTGCTAGTTGAGCTAACACTCCCATTTGCCTGTTCAATTCACGATTAAGTTCAAAGGTTTTTTCTGGATTTTCAGAAACCCTCGCGCTATACAGCGACGTGACTGTGTCTATAACTACAAGTCCAAAATGTTTAGTGACGTAATCGGTTAAATGGTCTATGACGAACGTTTGCTCAGGGAAACTGTGGGGTTTCATCAGAATTGTCAGTTCAGCAACCTTGTTAATCTTTTCCGCTGCGATTTGGGATAGTCTCCTAGATGAAAAGGTATCATCGCAATCTACGAACAGCGTTTTACAACCTTGCATTGAACAGTTTACAACTGTTTGCATAGCTAATGTTGTTTTTCCAGTTTCAGCTTCACCATAAATTAGGGTGAGACTTTTTGATGGAATGCCCCCATCTAAAGCATCGTCAAGAACCCTACAACCCGTTGGAATTTTCTGTAACACGTCCACGCACATTAACGAATATAAGTCTCGAAACTAATAATTTGCTTTATGCTTGTGCGCCTTTAAAAGGAGATGTTATGAAGGCAAACATAGCGGTTGCAACAACGTCTGGAAAAGCGTATTACCTCATAGTGAGCGCGCTGAAAAGGAGAAACTTGCCCTTCATAAGTCTAACCCCAAACGAAGAAATTCCAATAGAAATTAGAATAGTGATAACCACTGAAAAGGAGAAAACCCTCATAAAGCATAACAGAATCTTAGTGTACAATGACGAAACAGAACCGGAGGAGTTGATAAACGAAGCCCTACGGATTCTTCACGGCAAAAGTGAGTATGAAAAGCTCGTCATAGGTGTTGACCCGGGCGAAATTTTCGGGTTAGCAGTTTTAGCTGACGGAAAAGTTATTGAAACCGAAAACTGTTTCAGCGTAGAAGAGGCTGTGCACAAAATACTAAAATTCTTTAAAGATCTTGGAAAAATATCCGTGTCTTCCGTTTCTGTTAAGGTTGGCAACGGTGTGCCAGCTTATAAGGAAAAGCTTTTACGGTTGCTTGATGACGCATTACCTTTAAGCGTGATATTGGAAAGCGTTAGCGAAGAAGGAACAGACCGCTACTTAAATAAAACGGAACATAGACGCGGATTGAGGGATATCGCGTCAGCCATAAGAATTGCTGGAAGAAATGGACAAAAGTTCCCGAGGAGGAGAACACGTGATTAAAACAGTTGAAAATGACAAAACTTTGTTAGTTGATGGACCCGCCTCCGTTACCGTAGTATCAGGCAGAGTAGAAGTCTTCGGCGCAGTAATAAGCGGAAAAAGCAAAGTTGTAATACGTGAAGGAAAGAGACTACCTTTTACCGTGAAGGAGAAAGCTGAATTTGACATTTCTTTGGGAGAAAATGCGAATGTGGAAGAGGTTGAGGGAAGCACAATTCCCACATCTTGGGCTGATGCGACAAATGACATTTTAGGGCTACAAATTAAACCCACCACAATTATGGTTACCGGAACAGTGGATTCTGGAAAATCAAGTTTCTGCACCTACATAGTTAACAAGTTGCTACTTGAAAAGCGCAGAGTTGCAGTTTTAGATGGAGACCTGGGTCAATCGGACATAGGACCGCCGTGCTCCGTTGCCTACAACTTTGTAACGAAACCAGTAACTGACCTCTTTAATCTGGAGGCAAAAAACGCCTTTTTCGTCGGAGTCACATCTCCAAGCGCAGCTGTTGACAAAGTAATTGAAGGACTTATTTTGTTGAAAAGAGAGATTCTGGATGGCAACCCGAATGCCACAGTTATAAATACTGATGGGTGGGTAGAGGGCGAAAATGCCGTTAAATACAAAATTAGACTGGTGAAGGAACTTGCGCCTGACATGGTTTTATGCATTAACCAAACTGACGTGATGACGCCCTTAATAAACGCCTTGGAAGATTCCAAAAAAATTGTCATAGAATCGCCTCCAACAATAAAGCAGCGAAGCAGAGAAAAGCGTAAAAGCCTAAGGGAGCTTGGATACATAAAATACTTGAAAAATGCGAAGGTACAGTCCATCCCGCTAGGCTGGGTGAACGTCGAAGGAAATGAACTGTTGAACTTAAGTAAAATTTCTGATAAGGGCAGGCGGGCAAGAATAATTTATGATTTATTAGGAATGAAGCCACTACATTTTGTAGAATTGAGAGATAAAGTCTGCCTTGTCGTAGGGAAGAGTCGGTGGATAAGCGATGAAAATATTAAGAAAGTTGAACAGTTCGTTGAAAAAAGGGTGGAGATAATCAGAAAGGGACAAGAAGAGGGCGCACTTGCAGCCTTGTATAGCGGTGACAGAAGATTTTTAGGCATAGGAGTTCTGCAAGAGGTTGATTATGTTAGAAAAGCCTTAAAGATTCTTACACCAGTATCTAAGGAAATCGCAACAGTTGTTGTTGGAAAAGTGAGACTCGATAAGAATTTAAGGGAAATTCCACAATCCAGCGACGAAGGACAACAAGGATTGACATTTACTCAAAGGCTTTTTTAAGCGTGGTGGACATTTATCTAAGCGCTTTTATTCACCACATTTTTGGACATAAAGTATTTAACACGCACAGTTCGCATAGCGGTTTTCTTGCTCTACAATATTTTCTTCCAAGCAAAATCAGCAAAACATGAACATCTAAATAATCTTTCGGATTAAAAAGCGACTGCAAGGATTCACGCACAACCTCATAATTCCCATTTATAGGCGCTAAACCAAGTCTCCTTGCAACACGATTAATGTGCGTGTCAACTGGTATCGTCGGTTTTTTCGAACAAAAAAGTAGAACAACATCCGCTGTTTTAGGTCCAACTCCTGGAAGTTGTAAGAGCGTTTTCCTTGCCTCTTCAAATGGCAGCGACAAAATTTGGTTCATATCGCCGTGAAATTTTTCAGCTATGATTTTTGAGACATTTCTTATCGTTTTGGCTTTATTCCTATATAAACCAGCTACCTTCAGGCATTCTTCAATTTGTCCTATTTCTGCATTCGCAAGCACTTCGGGCCTTATCTTGAAACGCTTCGAAAGGTTTTCGAAAGCCCTAGCAGTGTTTCTATCAGCAGTGTTTTGCGAAATTATCGTCACAACTAACGTTTCGAACGGATCTCTACTCGAAGAAGCCCATTTCGGCTTGGTGAACGTTTCCCGTAACATCTGAAGTATTCTTCCAGCCCTTTCCTCACTCATCCCTTCTGCTTCGCCTCTTGAAAATAATAAATAGTGAATCATGAAGCTATAAATAAGCAACGGAGACCCACGATGGAACGCGCAAAAGTCGTGAAAGAAGAAATTGTTGAACAAAACATACACTTTTTAGCCTTATACGTTGAAACAAAGAACGCGTGTCTAATCCTGCTAAGCGAAAGAGAAGACAAGTTTGGAACACTAGCCGTAGCCGTCCCAAAGACTGGAGAAATTCCTGGACCTGTTTCCTCTTCAGTTCTTTTGGGCGATAAAAGCGCAATTTCAGCTCGCATGTTCGCTGAATATTTAGCTTCCAGAAAAAAGAAAATCGCGCTTGTTTCGGTTTATCTTGAAACACTTAGTGAACTACAAGTGCAGTCAGTTTTTATGCGGCTAATAGAAAAAGTCACGTATCAAACATTTGAAAAGGAGGGGACAACAACATGAGCCTCAGAGATTTTCTAGAAAAAATGGAAGCTGAAAAGCAAGTTTTACATGTCAAGGATGAAGTTTCAACAAAATTTGAAGTCGCCCATGTTATGAAACACTTCGATGATCAAGGTCAAGGTCCAATCCTACTGTTTGAAAAAGTTAAGAATTATAAGGCGAAGATTGTTGGCAACATTTGCGGAAATAGAAACATTATCTGCAAAGCGCTTGGCACAAGCCAGAGTGAACTTTACACGCATTTAACAAATGCTTGGCGTTATCCAGAAAGGCCAAAAGTTGTTGCTGATAGCCCAGTTAAAGAAGTTATGGAAAAAGATTTGGCAAACATTCCTGTTTTAACCCATTTTGAGAAGGACGCTGGACCCTATTTTACTTCAGCTGTTGTTTATGCAAAAAGTGTTGACGGTAAAGTTGAAAACGTTTCAGTGCATCGCCTTCAAGTTTTAGATAAGAATCATCTTGCCATCCGTTTGGTTCCAAGACATCTCTTCAAGATTTGGCAATTAGCAAAAGAGGTAAACAAGGACTTGGAAATTTCAATTTCTGTTGGCGTGCATCCGGCAGTCATGTTAGCAGCCTCTTCACCTCTACCCTTCGGCGTAAACGAGTTTGAGGTGGCAAACACTCTTATGAATGGCAAACTGCATCTAATTGAATGTGAGCATGTTAGTGCGTATGCACCAGCGCATGCAGAACTAGTTCTGGAAGGCAGAATCTCCACAAAAAAAGAGGTTGTAGAAGGACCATTCGTTGATATCACTGGAACATACGACATTGCAAGAAAGCAACCTGTTGTAGAAGTTTTGGGAGTGATGCATCGGGAAGATTACATTTATCAAGCTCTTTTGCCTTCAGGGACCGAGCACAAACTTTTGATGGGTTTACCTCATGAAGTTTTGATCTGGGAAGCTGTTTCAAAAGTTGTGCCAAAAGTTTGCGCCGTGAACCTTTCACAAGGCGGAAGCGGATGGCTCCACGCAATAATATCAATTGAAAAACAACTTGACGGAGACGGCAAAAACGCTTTGCTAGCAGCTTTTGCAGCGCATCCAAGCCTAAAACATGCAGTTGTTGTGGACTCAGATATCAATGTCTTCGACATAAATGATGTAGAGTGGGCTGTCGCAACAAGATTTCAAGCATCCGAAGACCTAATCATCATAAATAACGCTCGCGGCTCCACACTGGATTCTTCAGCCGACCAAGAAACGGGGTTGACGACAAAAATGGGGGTTGACGCCACAAGACCATTTAATAAACCTAAGGAAAAGTTCGAAAAAGCTAGGATACCAGTGGGAAAAAACATTGAAAAGTTGTTGGCGCGATTGTCCAAGCAGTAAACAGAAAACTGCACACTCTTTTTTTATATATGAGGTTTACAACACAAGATGTAGGCTGGTGGTTTATTGTCCGAAGAAGAGGGAGAGGAAGAAAGCGGATTAACATTGAAGGTTGCAGATGTCATGATAAAAGAGGTTATAACGATAGATGAAGACGCCACGGTTAAAGAGGCCGCTGAAATAATGAACAAGTTTGAAATTGGCTGCCTAATTGCTGTTAGAAAAGGTAAAGCCATGGGCATAATAACTGAAAGAGACCTTCTGAAAAGAGTGGTTGCGGAAGCAAGAGATGCGGGCAAGACGAAGGTTAAGGATATTATGTCAAGCCCGCTTGTTGTTGTCGAGCCAAACATGGACTTGGAAGAAGCCGTAAGGTTAATGTTTCAGATGAAGATCAAAAAGTTACCAGTTGTTGAGGGAAAACGCCTAGTAGGCTTGGTTTCTTTAACCGACATAGCCCGCTTCCAACCGCAAATAATAAAAATACTTAAACAACTTGCCACAAAGCAAGCTCCGCCAAAAAGTATCAAAAAAGTCATAGACTATTATGTTGTCTAAAAACTCTCCGCCTATTAATTTTTAAGCTTAAAGAGGTTTAAATGCTTCTAAAATGCCTCAACTAAGACGACAAAGGGATCCAACCGAATTGAAGAAAACATTAGTGTTAAAAGTTGATCCGCGAAATCCAGAGTTGGAAAGAATTCGTGTTGCAGCTGACTTAATCAAGAAAGGCGGTTTAGTGGCTTTCCCAACAGAAACAGTTTACGGCCTAGGAGCAGATGCGTTAAACCCAACAGCAGTACTAGCCCTATTTAAAGCAAAAAAGAGGCCAATCGACAATCCGCCGATAGTACACGTAGGAAAGACAGAAGAGGTCTACAAACTAGTAACAGAGGTTTCACCAAAAGCCAAAATGCTTATGGAAAAATTTTGGCCAGGACCGTTAACACTTATCTTCAAACGCTCAGAAATAGTGCCAAAAGTAACTGTGGCTGGCTTGGACACCATAGCAATCAGAATGCCCAAGCACAATGTTGCTCTAGCATTGCTCAGAGAAACCAGCTGCCCAATTGCAGCTCCAAGCGCAAACCTTGCTGGAAAGCCAAGTCCCACGAGGGCAGAGCATGTTTTAGAGGATTTGAATGGAAGGATAGACGCTGTTTTAGATTCTGGACAAACAAACATAGGCCTAGAATCAACAGTTTTAGATTTGACGCATGAACCGCCTCAGATTCTCCGCCCGGGAGGAACGTCATACGAGAATTTAAAACAAATTCTTAGTGATTTGGAGCTTCATCCAGTTGCCGTCGCAGAAAAAGAAGTACCCATAAAAATGGCTCGCTCACCAGGTGTTAAGCATAAACATTATGCGCCAAGGGCCGAGGTAATAGTTGTTGAGGGCGATGTATCAGTCATTATAGAAAAAGTGAAGGAGTTAGCGGAACAGCACGCACAGCAAGGCTTAAAGGTTGGCATCCTCGCCACTGACGAGACAGCCATGTATTATGGGAACTACGTTGTCAAATCGCTTGGAGGTAGAAGTAATCTTGCGGCAATTGCCAAAAACCTCTTCAGACTTTTAAGGGAGTTTGACAAGGAAGATGTGGATGTGATAATTGCGGAGGGAGTGCCACTTCAAGGGCTTGGTTTGGCCGTTATGAACAGACTTCGTAAGGCTGCTGGATACAGGATTGTTAAGGTTAGTAGCATAAGCGGCTGTTAGAAAAATTTATATAGAAGCGTTTTTCGTCTAAAAATTTGCTTACCTAAAACTTCACCCTATCACACGTAAAGCGTGGAGGTGATGAAGAATGGCGGCTACACCTTCTGGAACAGTTCCAGTCTTAATATTGAAGGAGGGGACAAGCAGAACAAGTGGAAAGGAAGCGCAGAGAAATAACATTACGGCTGCAAAAATAATAGCTGAAACTATAAAGACGACGCTTGGACCGCGCGGAATGGACAAAATGCTTGTCAGTAGCTTCGGAGACGTTTCAATAACTAACGATGGCGCAACGATAATGAAAGAGCTTGATGTTCAGCACCCGGCAGCAAAAATGCTTGTGGAAGTAGCAAAGGCACAAGACAATGAAGTTGGAGATGGAACAACGACAGCAGTCGTTTTAGCTGGTGAACTGCTCTCAAAAGCTGAAAGCCTCCTAGACCAGAATATTCATCCAACGGTAATCGTTGACGGATATAAGAAGGCAAGCGAGAGGGCGCAACAAATTTTGGAAAAGATGGCTATCCCGGTAAGCATCAATGATGAAAAACGTCTGATAGACGTCGCGATGACATCCATGGGAAGCAAAGGCATAACAGTGGCAAAAGAACACTTTGCAAAGCTCGCAGTCGAAGCAGTCAAGCAAGTTGCAGAAGAAAAAGATGGAAAAATCAGGGCAGACATCGACTTAATAAAAGTTCTAAAGAAGCATGGAAAAAGTCTAGATGAGACAGAACTCGTCAAAGGTATGGTTATCGACAAGGAAGTTGCTCACCCACAAATGCCAAAGTTTGTAAACAACGCAAAAATCGCATTGTTAAACGCAAAACTTGAAATTGAGAAGACAGAGTTTGACGCAAAAATAAACATTGAAACTCCAGAGCAGATGAAACTCTTCCTAGACGAAGAGGAACGTATGCTCAAAGAGATGGTCGACAAAATTGCAGAGGCAGGCGCAAACGTTGTATTCTGCGAGAAAGGCATAGACGACGTTGCACTGCATTTCTTGGCGAAAAGAGGTATAGTAGCAGTAAAGAACGTTAGCAGCAGCGACATGGAGAAGCTCTCTAAGGCAACTGGAGGAAAAATTGTAGCAAGCGTTAAGGAGTTAACAGCTGATATGCTGGGCGAGGCAAAAACCGTTGAGGAAGTCAAAATTGGCGATGACAAGCTTGTATACGTCCGTGAGTGCAAAAATCCCAAGGCTGTAACAATAGTTATCAGAGGCGGAACAGAGCACGTAATAGACGAGGCTGAACGTTCACTCCACGATGCACTCTGCGTTGCAAGAAACGCCATTGAAGACGGCAAAATAGTTCCTGGCGGAGGAGCACCAGAGGCGGAAGTTGCTAAACAATTAAGAGACTACGCTGTTAAAGTTGGCGGACGCGAGCAACTGGCAATTGAAGCATTCGCAGACGCTGTTGAGTCAATTCCACTAACGCTAGCCGAAAACGCAGGATTAGACCCCATCGACATAATGGTTGCATTGAGATCCAAACATGAAAGAGCGGCCAGCCCATCCTATGGCGTTGATGTGGTCACTGGAAAAATAAGGGACATGCTTGAACTGAACGTTGTTGAACCACTAAGAGTTAAGCAACAAGTCATTAAGTCAGCAACTGAAGCCGCAAACATGATACTGAAGATTGACGATTTGATTGCAGCGAAAGGCATGGAGAAAGAGAAGGAAGGAAAGAAGCCATCTAAAGAATCATCAGAATTTGGCGAAGACTAAAATTCCATTTCCCTTTTTTATCAACTTTGAAAATTTATTGGCTTTTTCTTTGTGACAATTGCTACTTCAACATAGGCATTTTAACGCCCTTTTCCCTCACCACCTTTTGTGCCCTTTCATATCCAGCATCCGCATGACGAACAATAGCTGTTCCCGGATCTGTTGTTAGTACAGTTACTATTCGTTTTTCTGTTTCTTTTGTGCCATCTGCCACTAGGCACATACCCGCGTGTATGCTGTACCCTATGCCAACGCCACCGCCATGGTGAACACTAACCCATGTGGCTCCGCCAACAGCATTTAACAACGCGTTCAATATTGGCCAGTCTGCAACCGCATCGCTTCCGTCTTTCATACCTTCTGTTTCACGGTTCGGCGAAGCAACGCTTCCACCGTCCAAGTGATCGCGCCCTATCCATACTGGCCCGTTAAGTTTACCATTTGCAACCATGACATTCATTATTTTGCCTAAGCGGGCTCTTTCACCGAAACCTAGCCAGCATACCCTTGCTGGTAAGCCTTGAAATTTGACTTGCTCTTTTGCTTTTCTTATCCATCGGCACAGTTCTTCGTTATAAGCGAATTCCCTCAAAATTACGTCATCAAGCGTGTAAATATCTTCTTCGCTGCCAACGAGCGATGTCCAACGGAATGGACCGCGCCCTTCACAGAACATAGGCCTAATGTACCGCTGAACAAAGCCTGGATATGCAAAAGCGTTTTTGAAGCCAGCATTGTATGCTTGCTGTCTTAGGTTGTTTCCATACTCAAAAGTGATTGCTCCTCTCTTCATCATCCTAACCATTGTTTCCACTTGTAGACGCATGCTTTCGCTTGCGCGACGCAAATATTCCTGTGGGTTGTTCTTTCTAAGTTCGTCTGCATCCTCTTTGGATAAGCCTGCTGGGTAATAGCCGTTCAATGGGTCATGCGCAGATGTTTGGTCTGTTAAAACGTCTGGAATTACGCCTCTCCGTAAGAGCTCTGGATGCACCTCAGCCGCGTTGCCAAGTAACCCTATACTTCTTGGGAAGCCCTTTCTTTTCGCTTCTAATGCCAGTTTAATTGCCTCGTCTATATCGTCGGTCCACATCTCCAAGTAGCCATGTTTAATCCTTCTGTCAATTGCCCTCTTGTCTATTTCAACAACCAAAGCCACGCCATCATTCATTGTGACAGCCAATGGTTGGGCGCCACCCATCTCGCCTAAACCAGCTGTTAGAACAAGCCTACCCTTCAGGGAACCGCCAAAATGTTCTTTGGCTACAGCTGCAAGCGTCTCATAGGTACCTTGCAAGATGCCTTGCGTTCCAATGTAAGCCCATGAGCCCGCAGTCATTTGTCCAAACATAATTAATCCCTTCTGTTCTAGCTCATAGAAATAGTCCCACGTAGCCCATTTTGGCACAAGCATGGCGTTGACGATTAAAGCTCTTGGAGCCCACTCGTGGGTCTTGAAAACTGCAACAGGCTTGCCACTTTGAACAAGCATGGTTTCGTCTGGCTCAAGCTCAATTAACGTTTCCACAATTTTTTCGAAGCATTCCCAGTTTCGAGCAGCTTTACCTGTCCCACCATAAACGATAAGTTTTTCAGGGTCTTTCGCCACATCCGGGTCAACAACGTTAAAAAGCATGCGAAGAATCCCCTCAATTTGCCAATTCTTACAGTGCAGTTCAGAGCCAGTTAAACATCTTACAGGTTTTTCGATTTTCAACACCACTTTTCACCAAACACCAAAATGCTGAAACACATTATAATTCTTTACCATTCCACCATACTTATCAAGAGAAACCCCTTCAGGGTTGATTAGTAATTTACAGCGTAAAAATATGGCTGATCTTCACGTTCAGCAAAAGGCATTGAAAAACAGCATGAATAAATTGTTCTCATTGGGTTTCGCTTGCAAGCAAAGGTTCATCACATTTTTCTCTATCAACAACCACTCTTCCATTTTTGATAACCTTGTCCACAAGGTTTACCCCAAAACGATAACCGAGAAACTTGTGATTTGGCACATCTAAAACAACAACATCAGCTTTCTTTCCTACTTCTAAACTGCCAACCTCATGAGCTTTTTTAATGGCGTGTGCTGCGTTAATTGTGGCTGCGGTTATGGCTTCTGCTGGAGTTAGCCTCAAAAGATAGCATGCGAAGGCGATCACTAACTGCATGTTTTCAATCCAACAGCTCGGGTTGAAGTCGGTTCCAAGGGCAACTGAAACCCCATTATCAATCATTTTTCTCGCATCAGCGTGATGCTCGCTCATTAAACTGAAAGACGCTGCTGGAAGCAGAACCGCAATTACGCCTTTGTTTGCCATGGCTTTGATGCCCTCATCAGATGCGTAAAGGAGATGTTCAGCTGAAACTGCTCCAATTTCCGCTGCAAGTTCTGCCCCGCCACATGCGCTCATTTCGTCAGCGTGAACTTTTGGGTTTAAGCCATGATTTTTGCCAGTCAGCAATATTCGTTTGCTTTGCTCAAGTGTGAAAACTCCCTTTTCACAGAAGACATCGCAAAATTCAGCAAGCCTTTTCTCCGTTACTGCTGGAATCATTTCCTCAACAACGATGTTAACATAATCTGCCGGATCATTCTTGTATTCGGCGGGAATGGCATGCGCTCCCATAAAGGTTGACACAACGTCAGTCGAGTGCAACTGTGCTAAACGCTTTATTACTTCCAGAAGTTTTAACTCGTCTTTTGTTGTCAGTCCATAGCCACTTTTAGCCTCAACTGTTGTTGTTCCATGCTCAAGCATGATGTCAAGTGTTTTTAGTCCAAAGTCAACAATCTTATCAACACTAGCCCTTCGCGTCTCCCTAACAGTTTTTAGGATGCCGCCGCCAGCACTGAGAATCTCCATATAGTATGCACCTTCAACTCGCATTTGAAACTCCTCTTCCCGTGAACCAGCAAAAACGAGATGTGTATGCGGGTCAACAAAACCTGGCAAAACGGTTTTTCCATCAGCGCTTATTATTGTTTCAGCTCTAAAGGCCTTGGTTATTTCAGAAGTTTTTCCAACAGAGGCTATTCTGCCGTCTTTAATTGCTAAGCCGCCGTTATGGATTATCCCCAACTCTCTCATTTGCTTGCCAACGCGTGGCTTATCACTTCCCCCGGCAAGAGTCACAAGCTCATTGGCATTCACTACCAGCAAATCAACTTTTTCTCTAGTTTTAACTCTGGTGCTTTTATTCAAAGGCGCCACCTTTTTCTATAGCGTTGTAAACGGCTATTTCTAAAACCCTGTCTTCAGTTAAATTGTCAATTTTCAAGTAATATGCGGCAACATCGATGATCGCCTTTAAAGGTGCCATACCGCAGAATTCCGAACTCACTATTGGAACATTATAACGTTCACATTCAACCTTGAGCATTTCAAAAACGCGATAGAGGGGAGTCTTTTCGAAATCAGATATACTCATCCCTATCTGCGTGATGTTCTTTTCCGGAATGTAGGCAGCCATAGCCTTAACAGTTGAAAAGCCACCCTTTTTAGCATGCAAAGCCTTAGCAATCCTTTTTGCAATGCTCAAATCGGAAGTGCCCAGGTTAACATTAAAACCAGCCATAACTTTTCTCGCACCAGCAATTGTAGCACCAGCTGTTGAATGTGGTTCAGCTGGACCGAAATCTGGTTTCCGCTCGGGTTTAACAATCATTTCGGCAAGTTTCTCATACTCGCCTTCACGAATCCAATCCAAATCCTTTCTTTCAGGGCTTGTTGCAGCTTCAGCGTAAAGATAGACTGGCACGTTGCACTTTTTGGCTAGGGTTTCGCCAAATTCCTTTGCAAGGCTGACGCATTCTTCCATTGTAACGTTTCTTAAGGGTATGAAGGGAACAACGTCAACAGCGCCTACCCTCGGATGCTGTCCCTTATGCTTGCGCATGTCAATAAGCTCTATCGCCTTAAAAGAAGCTTTTAGGGCGGCGTCAAGCACAGATTTTTTGTCGCCAACAAAAGAAACAACAAGCCTATTATAATAATCATCAAAAGTGTAATCTAAAAGAAAAGCCTTAGGAACTTTCTTAATTTCATCAAGTATCAACTCGACAACAATCGGGTCGGAAGTGCTAAAATTAGGCACACATTCCACTACTTCGACCATCCACAGTCCTCCACGCCATTATGAAAGTGTGATTATTAGATAAGTATTTTCAGGAAAATGTAGAAAAAGAATGCGGTTTCGGTTTTTTTAGGATGATGAAACTGCTTTTGGCTTTCTTATTGTGTAGATTTTTATGCCTATGCTAATGAAAACCCGGTCAAGCTCGAAGATAACTAACCACACATCCGACCATTACAATTGCACTGAACTGTTAGCAGAATATTATTAAACGCTTTTTCAAATTTTGCAGGGCTTGATTGTTTCGTTTGAAAGGACTTAACCTTTCCAAACGAACAATACATATCCATTTATACTGACGGACATGTATCCTAGAAAAGCATCACTTCCCTTCTAGCAAAGCGTCAAGCCCGGTTGCATAATGAAATATGTGCGCGCATGATCTACAGTTGCGGTAGTATGGAAACCGTCAACACCGGAAGTACCTAAATTGTTTCAATGTAAATATAAGCGGCAAACCGCTCTAAAACTTAATAATTATCCCTAAGAGAACTATTGGCAAAAGAAGCTATAGGGACTGAATAAGCATGGAGCCTGAGTTTGAAATCCCACAATGGAACCAAATATACACCATGCTCATCAACTTGGCAGAAAAAATACGTAAAGACAAGTTCAAGCCAGACGTAATTGTGGGCGTATCACGTGGAGGATGGCCTCCAGCAAGAGTTCTATCGGATTTGTTGGATAATCCCAACCTTGCTAATGTTAGAGCTGAATTCTATTTAGGCGTGGCTGAAACAAAAAGCGAACCAGTTTTGACGCAGCCAGTTTCCGTGGATGTTACTGGCAAAAAGGTGCTTGTTGTTGATGAAATTGCGGATACGGGTAAAAGTTTGAAAGTTGTTAAGGAACATCTAATGGCGAAGGGTGCGAAGGAAGTTAAAATAGCCACAGTGTATTACAAGCCTTGGAGCATTATGACGCCGGACTATTATGAGAGGGAAACGCGGTGCTGGGTTGTTTTTCCGTGGGAGATAAAAGAAACCGTAAGAAAAATTGCCAAAAAATATGGGGACATGGGAAAAGCTATAGATAGGGAAATTGCGAAACTTGTGAAAGCCGGAGCGCAAGAAGAGCTTGTTAAAAAATTTCTGAAAGAAGCTGTTGAGGAAGAAGATTGCTAAGGTACATTGAAGAATTTGGAAAATACGTGATTATCGCTGGTTTAAGAGGTGTAAAAATCAGAAAAACAGAAGAATTCTTAGAAAAGATACGTAAAGAAAAAAGTTTGGATGTGGAAATTCAGTTTTTTAATGCAGAGTATGTTGTTGGTTGGCAGCATCTTTACTTCGCAATTTTAAATGCACTAACAGCTTTCAAGAACGGGAGAAACATTTCGAGAAACTTGACTGTAGAAGTGATCCTTTACGCTTCAGCACAACGCCAAATCAGAAAAGCTTTAGAAAACTTGGGAATCAAACCAGAAACTAGCAGAATGGCGCTGGTAATAATAGGAGATAAGGTTGACGCTTTAAAGTCGGCGTTAAAAACTATTTTATGTGCAGTAAATGCAAAAAGAGACGACGGAGTTCTCGAATTGACAGAAGAAAAAATAAAGGACATACGAAAAATTTTTGGAATTTCGGATTTAGAGCTTGAAACTGTTATGAAGAGGGGCGAACTAAAAAATGCTTTAATGGATATTGTAATAGAGCGAATGGCACTTTTAGCAACGCAACTTTAGAGCTTACAAAATCTTCTCTTTTATAACGGCTAAAATGTCGTCGGATTTCATAACTGATAATCCGGTTAACCCTCCAACAACCTCAACCAAAAGTATCTTGTCAGGCTTGTTTAAGTCCACTTTCCGCTCAATGTTCGTGGCAGCTGCCTCGATAATGTCGCGAGTGGAAGTTTCCGTAAAGCGTTTTTCCACAGTAACCCTAAAAGTTTCGTTTTTACTTATTTTTGAACTAAGCTCCGTGACTGCCCGCTGAATTTCGCCGAGGTCTGTGCGGACAACCTTCTCAATTGGAATAACTCTGAGTGTGTAACGGAACTCGTATGGACGCTCGCGAAGAATTTTTCGCAGTTTCTCAACAGCATCAAAAGGGTTTAAAATTGTTTTTACGGCGACCAAGCCAGATACACCAGTCTTATCAACAACAGGCGCTGAGTCCCCTATTTCGCTTAGGAGGTACCAAAGTTCAGAACAACATTCATCCTCGTTGCCTCTGGAAGTTGTAACTAATAAATTGAAGTCACGAATCATAAAGTCGCACCAATTTATCAAGTTTATTTTAGCTGTTTTCTTAACTAACATTTAAGAGGAGGTCAGTGCAGGTTAGTGGCTTTTCACAGCATGCGGCTCTTTGCCGTCGCCTCACATCATCCCAATATATAGAAAACTTGCTGCAAAGATTTATTTGTTTTGATTTTAGACGTTAACCTTAAATTTGTAGGGTGCAATTGCACTTGTCTAAAAGAAGGATGAGACGTTTGCTTAAAAAGGCATCCAAACCAATCATTGTTGTTCATGGTGGTGCTGGAACTTGGCAGCCTGAACGCAGTCAACTTGGACTGGAAGGTGTTAAGAGGGCAGCAAAGACTGGTTTCGAAGTTTTAAATGACGGTGGAAGTGCTGTTGACAGCGTTATGGAGGCTGTTGCAGTTATGGAGGACGATGGCTCTTTCAATGCGGGTTACGGTTCAAGCTTAAATATTAATCACACAGTTGAGATGGAAGCATCAATTATGGATGGAAAAACCTTAAGTGCCGGCGCTGTTGGGCTCTTAAAAGATGTTAAGAATCCTGTTCGTTTGGCAAGAATAGTTATGGAGCAGACGGACCACGTTTTTGTTGTTGGCGAAGGCGCAGAAAAACTTGCAAGGATTTTCAACCTTGAAAGGAGAAATCCGGTAACAGAGCTTAGATTGAAGTACTACGAAACACAAAAAAAGGCTTTGCTTGAGGGAAAATTTGAACTCCCAAAACTTCATGAGTTGGTTAAGAATTATCCGGAAATGTTTGAACTTGAAACTGTTGGAGCTGTTGCCTTGGACAAGGAGGGAAATGTTGCTGCTGCAACTTCAACTGGGGGATTTCCTCTTAAACTCCCAGGAAGGATTGGAGATTCACCGTCAATTGGGTGTGGCACCTACGCGGACAACAACTCTGGGGCATGTTCAGCTACTGGTGTCGGCGAGATAGCCATAAGGCTCGTTTTGGCGAAAACCGTTTGCAATTACATGGAAAGCGGCAAAACAGCGCAGGAAGCTGTTGAGATGGCGATAAGGCTTGTTAACAGAAGAGTAGCGGGAGTTTATAACCATATGGGCTTGATCGCCGTTGACATCCACGGAAGATTCGGCGCAGCTCATAATTCTCCAAACATGTGTTGGGCTTATATTACGCCAGAAAATACCGAGCCCATAGCCTCTTTAACGGCGAAATTAGTGAAAGAAAGCGCATAGCTGCAATATCGCAGATGGCTTTGTAATTGCGCGCTTATCGACAGTTGACGAATAAAAACCCTTAAAGCATCGTTAGGTTGCTTCACTACGCACCGATAAAGTGTGCAGGAGGTGAAAAGAAAATGCCAGAAGAAGAGGAATGGGAAGAGGAAGAATGGGAAGAAGATGAAGAATGGGAAGAGGAAGAATGGTAAAATCTAAGCGGGTAATTTTGAACGGGCCACGATTTTTCTCCCATCAAATTTCAATGTAATTTTGCTGTTTTGGAGCACATGTTTATAACCAACAAGTGGTTTCCTTCATTTTCGAGTTGCAATGACCAGAGTTGCTGTATTAGATGCAGATAAGTGTAAGCCTAAACGATGCGGTAGATTGTGCTATCGCTTTTGTCCAATTGTAAGAAGCCGAATAGAAGCCATAAGATTCGAAGATGAAAAGCCAGTTATTGTTGAGTCTCTTTGCACTGGATGTGGAATATGCGTAAAAAAGTGTCCGTTCAAAGCAATATCTATAGTTAACCTCCCAGACGAGTTGGAAAAGGATTGCAGCCACCGCTTCGGAGAAAACACCTTCAAGCTTTACAGACTGCCAACGCCCTCTGAGGGAATAGTTTTAGGATTACTTGGGCAAAATGGAGTCGGCAAAACCACCACCCTAAAAATTCTTTCAGGCGAGATAAAGCTAAACCTTGGAAGGTATGCTGACCCGCCAAGCTGGGAAGAAATAGTCAAGCATTTTAGAGGTTCAACGCTTCAGGATTACTTCGCAAAGATGGCTGATGGAAATCTTAAGGCTGTGCATAAACCGCAATATGTGGATAAAATTCCGAAAGTCGTTTCGGGAAATGTTGGGGAAATGTTGGAAAAAGTGAATGAAAGGGGAAAAATGGGCAGAATAGCCGAGCAGCTTGAACTAAAAGAGGTTTGGAGTCGCCCGCTTGAGGTTTTAAGCGGAGGTGAGCTCCAGCGGGTGGCGGTTGCCGCAGCAATATGCAGAGAGGCTGACATATATCTCTTCGATGAGCCGTCAAGCTATTTAGATGTAAAACAAAGACTTGAAGTAGCGAAGGCTATAAGAAGCTTAAAAGATGACGGAAAAACGATAATTGTTGCGGAACACGACCTCGCCGTTATTGATTACCTTTCAGATCAGATATGTATTTTTTACGGAGAACCAGGCGTTTATGGCGTAGTCTCCAATGTCCACGGTGTAAGAACGGGCATTAACATTTACTTGCAAGGCTATATTCCAGACGAGAATGTCCGATTTAGAAAGGAGTCAATAGTTTTCCATGAAAAACCGCCAATGGTAAGCTTCGGCGCTGGCGAAACACTGTTAGGGTGGGATAAAATTGAAAAAACTTATGAGAGCTTTAAGCTTGTTGCACACGCTGGTGACCTGAAGCGTGGAGAAATTGTTGGAATCTTGGGGCCCAACGGCATAGGGAAAACGACTTTCATTAAAATTCTTGCTGGAATAGAGGAGGCTGACGGAGGCAAAAAGTTCGGCGAAGTCCAGGTGAGCTATAAGCCTCAGTACATATTCGCCGAGTATGAGGGGACAGTTCAAGAACTCTTGATGAGCGTAGCAAAGGAGAACTTTTCTTCAAGCCTATACAGAACAGAGATAATTAACCCCTTGAAATTGGACTTACTTTTTGAACGAAAGGTTAGTGAACTCAGCGGAGGAGAACTGCAAAAAACCGCCATTGCAACATGCCTCTCAAGACAAACAGATCTTTATTTACTTGACGAGCCAAGCGCATACTTGGATGTTGAGGAGAGATTAAACATGGCGAGGGCTATTCGAAGAGTTGTAGAAAATTACAATGCGGCAGCCTTTGTTGTTGAGCATGACGTTGTTGCTCAAGACTTTATTGCAGACCGCCTAATGGTGTTCACAGGAGAACCGGGAATCAAAGGAGTCGCAAATTCGCCGACGACGTTGAGGGATGGAATGAACATGTTTCTGAGGGAAATGGGAGTTACTTTCAGAAGAGACCCAGCAACTAGAAGGCCGAGGGTTAATAAGGAAGGGTCAAAGCTTGACAAGTTTCAAAAAGAAGTCGGAGAATATTATTACATGCGATCATTAAGCAGAGAGTGAGTTGAAAAATTTATGGGTAACATTGGAAAAGTGGAAAAGAGGCTTTTGAAGGCTGCTGCAAAAGCGCTTCACAGAGCTTATGTGCTTTGGGGTTTTGAAGTTGGCGCCGCCGCGTTTGGCGAAGATGAAAAAATTTATGAGGGGTGCAACGTTGAGAGTTGGATTTCTGGGCTTGGCATATGCGCTGAAAGATGCGCCATTAACCACGCTATTTTGCATGGAAATAAGAGGATAAAGGAAATAGCACTAGTTATGGAAAAAGCGGACGATGACGATCCTAAACCATGCGGTGCATGCTTGCAATACATTTCAGACTTTACAGGTGATTCTAAAATTAAAATTGTTACAGCAAAAGTGGAGAATGGAAAAATTTTGTTTGAAACCATTAAGGTAAAGACTCTTGAGGAGTTGCTACCATATCCCTTCAAAAAATAGATAAGAATTGCATCTGGAGCGTAGTTAAATTAAAGTGTAGGCATAATATATCCTAGAGAAAGCGGCAACAAGACGTTGGTGAAGCTCAGCGTGGCTCAAGTAACCTTTGAAGAAATCAGCGCTTCAGACTTCTTTTACCGAAACAGGGACATAGCGGGTTTCACAAACCCTTCTAGGGCAATTTTCGCAGCAATAAGAGAGCTTGTGGAAAACTCACTTGACGCCGCCGAAAGCATAAAGGTGCCCCCAGAAATTTACGTGCGACTCTCATATGAAGGCGAAGCAAGCAAAGAAACACAAATTTACAGAATACGCGTTGAAGATAATGGAACAGGCGTGCCTCCGAGACACATTCCATCAGCCTTCGGACAAGTACTCTTTGGCTCAAAATACAAGCTGAAACAGCAGAGAGGAACCTTCGGCTTAGGCGGAAAAATGGCAATATTGTATGGGCAAATTACAACTCATCAGCCAGCGCTAATTATTTCAAGCACGGGCATGGCTAGAATTTACATGTATAAGGTTATGATTGACATCCAGAAGAACCGCCCGATAATAGTTGATAGGAAAGTCATCCTGAATAAGGAGGGTTGGCGAGGAACAATAGTTGAATTTTGTCTTGAAGGCGACTATTTTAGGGCTATGCCAAAAATTCTTGACTATTTTAAGCAGACAGCGCTTGTTAATCCATACGCAAACTTAACTTTTGTCGACCCGAAGGGTAGACTTTACAAGTTCACAAGAGTTACGAAGGAGATGCCTGAACCTCCGAAAGAGACGTTGCCGCACCCGTATGGAGTTGACGTGGAACTTCTTCAAAGACTTATTCAGATTACGCCGCATAAGAACATGCTTGACTTCTTGAAAAACCACTTCCACAGAGTTGGCGGAATCACAGCGCAAAAGTTTTTGGATTTCAGCAACATAAGCCCGTCTAAAAACCCTAAGAAACTTTCGCATGAAGAAATCGTTAGGCTAATGCAGATGCTCAAGAAATTCAAGGATTTCTTACCGCCAGACGCAAGTTGCCTATCACCTCTCGGCGAGGAACTCTTAAAGGTTGGAATACTGAAGGAATTAAAACCAGAGTTTGTGGCTGTTCACCAGCGCAAGCCAGCAACTTATGCAGGACACCCATTCATAGTTGAGGTTGGCATTGCGTATGGAGGAGAAATCCCGAAAAGAGGAAACTTCCTAATCTACAGATTTGCAAATAGAATCCCACTTCTTTACGACGAGGCAAGTGACGTTTCAGTTAAAGTGATAAACGCTATGAACTGGCGCAGATATAAGGTCACACCCGACATGCAAATCGCCATACTGGTGCATATTTGCAGCACAAAAGTTCCATATAAAACCGTTGGGAAAGAGTTCATCGCGGACAGACCTGAGGTGCGAAGGGAGGTTGCAAATGGACTGCGTGAGGTTGCCCGTCAACTTCAGCATTTCCTAACAAAACGAGAACATGTTGACAGACAGCGGAAACGCCTTGGAGTTTTCAGCAAATACCTGCCGAAAATAGCCCAGTTTTCAGCTAAATTGGCTGGTAAGGAAAAGCCTCCGGACGTAGAGAAACTTTTGAGGAGTTTGGAAAAATTTGGAGCAGAAGAAGTTTAAAAGCAGTATAATGGAGAAAAGAAAAGAAGTTTTAACAAGTTTACAAAATTTCGGATTAAGTATTTATAATCAAATGGATAATGGACATTTTCCAACAGTGGACATGCCAAGCCGCTCAATAGAAAACATATATTACGACCCGAACTTGAGGCAGTTCGTTTTGGGCGATAGACGCATTAGGAGAAGCACACGGAATATACGCCACATAAAACCGTTCACGCAACTTGTTTGGGCAGCAGCCTTTTCGCACGAGTTAACCTCACAAAGAAAAACGTCAACTTTGAGAGACGTTTACTATTCTGCACAAGCCTATGAGATGACGTTCACAGACCAGCAAGAATCAAACAACATAATAACAGATTTAGAAACAGTTCTTGGATTTTCAAGGGAAGACTTCAACATTTTCCCAGAGGAACGCTCAGCGGTATTTGGAGATATGACAATAGAATACACAGTGCCAGGCTATGAGGGAAAAACCCTCAATCTAACTTCACATCCAGATGGAGTCCTAATCGGACCAGCCTTGACGTCAGCCGAGTTCGTGAAAACCTCAGCTGACAAAGTTATAGCCATTGAAAAAGGAGGCTTATTCACGCGCTTCATAGAGGAGAACGTGCACAAGAAGTTTAACGCAATACTTGTTTTGACGGCGGGTCAAGCCCCAAGAGCGACTAGACACTTTATTAGAAGGTTAAACAGCGAGCTTAAGCTTCCAGTCTACATATTCACCGATGGTGACCCCTGGGGAATGCACATAGCAATGGTTATAATTTCTGGTTCTGCAAACGCAGCGCACCTTAGGGAACTGAACACACCCGACGCGAAATGGAGCGGTGTCTGGGCAACGGACATTGTTAATTACAAGTTGCCAACAGACCCACTCGATGATGTGGATATGAAGAGGCTTTATGAACTTCAGCGAGACCCACGCTACAAAGACCCATTGTGGCAAAGGGAAATCAAAACTTTCATAAAAATTAAGCGGAAGGCGGAGCAAGAGGCATTCAGCAGATACGGTTTAACATACATTGTTGACGAGTATTTACCAGCGAAACTTGAAGAGACAAAGTAGCGTGGAAAGGAAGTTTAAAATAACCGTTCATGTTTTATGATGTAAAACATTAAGAGTCATATGAGGTTTAAGTATGAGTGAAGAAGGTGGTTTCGGTTTAACATTAGCTGAAAAGTTTTTTGGACTAATACTCCTCATTGTAGGTGCTCTTGCAAGCTATTACACGTTCACAAGCATCACGGATTTGGGAAACTACATCTGGATTTTCGGGTTTTTATCCATCTTTGTGCTGGCACTAGGACTATTTTTAATTACTGCCAAAACCGAGTAAAACTGTTTATTCTCTTCTTTCCACAACAATTTTACATTTTGTAACAAGAGCTGCTACCACGCCTAAGGCTGCAAGCCAAGGAGCTAAAACAGCGCCGATAACGCCTACTGTTGCAGGTATCTCCAATAGAACGCTTCCCTTCTCGTCTTTGACGATTATTCTTGTCACGTCCCCTTCACGGAGAAGCTGCTTCACCCTTTCTATGAGGTTGTCTACTGAAATTGAGAATTCTTCCCTTGTAACCTTTGCGGTCGGTGCACCGCAAGCATAACAGAACTTATCCTCATCCTTAAGTTTTGTTCCACATTTTGGGCAGTAGGGCAATTTTTCACAGCTCCGTATGGAAGTTTAAGCGCATATGAGCTTAAAAGTGTTTCAGCAAAGTGGGTGAGTGTTTATTAGGGATATAGCTTATTATTTTTGAAAAGTGCCATGATAGGAGATGTCTGTTATGTCGATACGTCAACCAATCGTATGCGTTCTAGGTCATGTTGACACTGGAAAGACTTTGCTTTTGGACAAGATTCGCAAAACAAGCGTCCAAGCTAGAGAAGTTGGGGGAATTACCCAGCATATCGGCGCAAGCTTCTTTCCAGTTGACACACTGAAACAGCTTGTGGGTCCATTATTATCGATGGTTAAGGGTGAAATTGAAATTCCAGGTTTGCTTGTCGTTGACACGCCTGGACATGAGGCTTTTACTAATTTGCGTAAGCGTGGCGGCAGCGTCGCCGACATCGCCATACTTGTTATTGATGTGCTACGCGGTTTCGAAGCTCAAACCTACGAGTGCATAGAAATTTTGAAGACACGAAAAACGCCTTTTCTTGTTGCCGCCAACAAGATTGACCGCATTCCAGGGTGGAAGTCCCTTCCAGACGTACCTTTCTTAAAAGCATATCAGATGCAAGACCCTTACGTGCGTGAGGATTTGGATAATAGGCTTTATGACATTATAGGTGTTTTCTCGCGTTTAGGCTTTAGAGCGGACCGTTTTGACCACATAAAGGATTTCACAAAGACCGTTGCTATTGTACCTACAAGCGCTAGGACAGGCGAGGGTATAACAGAACTTTTGATGGTTCTTGTTGGTTTAACACAGCAGTACTTGAAAAAGCGTTTACAGACAACCGAGGGACCAGCAAAGGGAACGGTTTTGGAAGTTAAAGAAGAACCAGGCTTAGGTTTGACGCTTAACACGATAATTTATGATGGGACGCTGCGCAAGGACGATTTGATCGTTGTTGGCGGTAAGGAAAAACCCATAGTGACACGCATTAGGGCGATTCTTGTGCCCAAGCCTTTGGATGAAATTAGGGACCCTCGGGACAAATTTTCCTCTGTGGATTCTGTTTCCGCCGCTGCTGGAGTGAAAATTGTTGCGCCTAATTTGGAGGGCGCCTTGGCTGGTGCACCTTTGTATGTTGTTGGTGCTGGAGAAAACCCTGACGATTATGTTAAGACTGTTTCCGAGGAGATTGAGCGCATCCGCATTGCCACGGATGTTGATGGCGTCATTTTGAAGGCTGACACGTTGGGTTCCTTGGAGGCTATCGCGGAACATTTGAAGCGTAACAACGTGCCTATTAGGATGGCTGACGTTGGAGACGTTTCGAAGAGGGAAGTTACAGAAGCATCGATCGTTAAGGAGCACCAGCCATTTTACGGGACTATTTTAGCGTTTAACGTTAAGGTTTTGCCAGATGCTGAGGAAGAGGCGAAAAATAATGGTGTACAAATCTTTCAAGAGAAGATAATTTACCATTTGGTAGATAATTACTTGTCTTGGCTTAAGTCGCAAAGTGAAGCAAAGATTGAGCAGGAATTTGCAAATCTGGTTAAACCAGCAAAGATCCGCATCTTGGAAGGCTATGTTTTCAGGAGGGCTAAGCCAGCGATAGTTGGCGTTGAAGTTCTTGCAGGAAAGATAAAGCCAAAATTAGCTTTGATAAGAGGGGGGGACGGCGAGGAAGTTGGCGAAATACTGCAAATCCAAGAGAAGGGACAAACCCTATCAGAAGCCACGAAGGGAATGCAAGTTGCAATAAGCCTAGACAAGCCAATGGTTGGAAGGCACATATTCGAAAAAGACATACTTTATGCGAAGGTGCCAGAACAGCATGTGAAAGCGCTTCAAACAACATTCATCGATAAGCTAACAGCAGAAGAGCAAGAGGCGCTTAATGAGTACATAAGTATAATGAAAAAGAAGACACCATACTGGGCGGCGTGAAACATTAGGTTTTGGGGCTGTACAATGAAGGGTAGACTCGCGCTGGATTTTCTAGCCTCCATCTCCAATAGTAGAATTTACTATGAAAGCAGGTGTACATTTCCTATGCGTATGTTTTTTAGGTGTTTTTGTGCTGCTTTTTGACACTCTAGGGCTTGTTTGCGAGTTGTTGTTGGCAAATCATTCATCACATGGCATGGATAAAAAGCTAAAAGCGTGTATGGAATGTTCGGGTTTATTTGGCTTATGAATTTGGCGATATTTTCCACTTCTTCTGCGTCTATGTAGCCTGGCACAAGAAGCGTGCTAGCCGTTAACATTGGCAGTTCCTCACGTCTACCATAGTATTTTTCTCCTATTAGGCGGAAATTCTCCAGAGAAGGCTTGTTTGATACCCCGCATAGGGCAATTGCCAACGTTTCGCTGTAAGCCTTCAAATCAAACTTTATGTTTCCGCCGCTTTCAAGCGCGTATTTTGCAGCTTTTTCAGCAAACTTTGGATTCATATAGCCATTCGTCTCCCAACAAATACGCAAAATGCGATTTTCAGCTTTTGCCTTCTCCAGCGCTAGACGGCTTGTTTCAAGTGAGTGCGGCATCTGCGGTGAAGGGTCTCCGCCAAAATAGCAAATGCACGAAACATGCCTATCCACCTTTGAGGCCAACTCGACAGCGCTCATCATGGGCATATGTTTAACAGATAGTTTGCGGTAATGCCAATTCTGGCAGTATAGGCAGTCATAGCTGCAAGCGCCGTAAAAAACAGCCAAATTTGCATACCCATACTCTGCTTCTGGCGCATAGGCATAACGCGGATAACCCCTTCCAGTGCAGCCAGGACAAAACCACCAGCTAACACAGTTTGTTGGTAACTCATCATAATACCATTCTAAAACGCCCTTTTCCACGGTGCCGCCGAAACGAACAAGCCTACCACCGACATTCCAAACAAGTCCACAAAAGCCACACCTGCCAACGCCAATAACACAATTATTAGCACAAACACCACAAGAAAGCCCACCATGATCCCTGGGAGGCTCAGCTGGCAAACCAAAACTGGCGCGCGTGTCGGCATGCACGCGCCTAGCAATTTCTAAAGCCTGCCGAGGCTTTTCCCTAATACACTTTAAACAAACACCCAACCTATCCGAGATTGCCGCAGCCTTTTCGCCGCAAATCAAACATTTTCCCATAGACGCACTCAAAAGAAAATGGTAAAAGGAACAATATTAACCCTAATGGAAGCCTGAGGGTTAGTTAGTTTATCACGATGAGAAAGTTTGCCTTGCAAGGGCAACACGCTTACAGTAAGCACAAACTCCACTGGTGGAGGGAAAACACCCATGAAGTTTATAAATTTATCCGCCGCCAACAGGTGGGATGATAGCTAAAACATCGCCGTCGGAAAGCTCCGTTTCCAAACTATTAAGTGTTGAAGCGCTCCTACCATTAATAAGGAACTGGAGGAAACCCTTAACCTCGCCGTTGTCATTATAAACGTAATCTACAAAGCCTTTCCCATAAAGCTCAGCTAACCGCCTAAGGACAACGTTCACCGTGACCCTTTCACTGCTAGAAAATTCTAGCGTTTCCTCCCGCTTTCCAGTCATCTCACGCAAGCTTGTGAAGAAACGCACTGAAACCCTCATGACGTGGATCCCCAGAAAATATTCAAGACGAGTCATAAATTTAACTGTTACAGAATTGGATAAGCATTCGTTAAAATGATGGGTAAAGTTTATATTTTAGCGCATTTTGGTTATCCGAGTAGCTAAGGCACATTCTAAAATAATAGGAGGAATTTGTATGGCTTTAACAACAGCACAGTTAACAACAACACAGTCAGGGCAACCGGTACTCATTCTTAAAGAAGGAACAACAAGAAGCCGTGGAAGGGAGGCCCAAAGGAACAACATAATGGCAGCACGCATCATCGGCGAAGTACTGAAAACAACACTTGGACCACGCGGAATGGATAAAATGCTCATCGATAGCCTAGGCGATATAACAATAACAAACGACGGCGCAGCAATCCTAAAAGAAATGGAAGTGGAACACCCAGCAGCAAAAATGATGGTTGAAATAGCGAAGACACAGGATGACATGGTAGGCGACGGAACAACAACAGCCGTAGTACTAGCAGGTGAACTACTCAAAAAAGCAGAAGAGCTACTAGACCAAAACATACATCCAACAATAATCGTAAGTGGCTACCGCAAAGCAGCGCAAAAAGCAGTGGAAATAATAAACAAAGTTGCCATGCCAGTAAGCATCGAAGACAGAGAAACACTCAAAAAAGTAGCCCTGACATCAATGTCAAGTAAAGCCGTCGGACCAGCAAAAGAGCACCTAGCAGAAATAGCCATAGACGCGGTCAAGCAGATAGCAGAAAAACGTGGAGATCGCATGGTTGCAGACATAGACAACATTCAGATAATCAAGAAAACCGGAAAAAGCCTTTTCGAATCGCAGCTTGTCAGAGGCTTAATAATAGATAAGGAAGTTGTTCACCCAGGGATGCCCAAGAAGATAGGAAACGCAAAAGTAGCACTTTTGGACTGCCCACTAGAGATCGAGAAAACAGAGTTCAGCGCAGAAATACGCATAAAAGACCCACTTCAAATGAAAGCCTTCCTAGATCAAGAAACAAAAATGCTCAAAGAAATGGTTGACAAGATAAAGGCATCTGGTGCAAACGTTGTCTTCTGCCAAAAAGGCATAGACGACATGGCACAACACTTCCTAGCAAAAGAAGGAATCTTAGCAGCAAGAAGAGTAAAGCAGTCAGACATGGAAAAACTTGCAAGAGCAACAGGCGGAAGAATAATCACAGACTTAGACGATTTGACATCACAAGACCTAGGCGAAGCAGGAATCGTTGAAGAACGCAAAATAGGCGAAGACAAAATGGTCTTTGTGGAAAAATGCAAAGATCCACGCTCAGTGGCGATACTCATACGCGCTGGGCTTGAAAGAATGGTTGACGAAGCAGAAAGAGCCCTAACAGATGCCCTGTCAGTAGTTTCAGACGTAATAGAAAACAACAAAATAATCGCAGGCGGAGGCGCAGCAGAAGTAGAAATAGCGAAAGAGCTACGCGACTACGCCACAAAAGTTGGTGGACGCGAACAACTGGCAATAGAAGCCTTTGCAGACGCAATAGAAATAATACCAAAAACGCTTGCTGAAAACGCTGGACTAGAACCCATAGACATAATTGTAGAACTCCGCGCAAACCACGATAAAAAAGACGGTGTTCACATGGGCGTAAACGTTTTTACGGGAAAAGTTGAAAACATGCATGAAAACGGCGTAGTAGAACCATTAGTAGTGAAGGAACAAGCAGTAAAATCCGCAGCAGAATCAGCGTCAATGATACTGCGCATAGATGACGTAATCGCAGCAACAAAACCAAAAGAAGAAAAAGGACCAGAAAAACCACCAGGCGAAGGCGAAGAATACTAAACCATTAAACTCCCAAATTTTTCTAAACCCACCCAAATTTTATACATCAAAAATTTAACCCAAAACACAATTTTACACTCCGAAAAAGCAACAGCAGTATAGTCCGGTCAAACCTACTAAACGTGGCGATTTCTCCCGCAAATCCCCTTCTTTTTCTGTTTTTTAGGCATATTGCGTTTGGGTTTTTCTTATGCTGGCAGAACTTGGCTCTGAGGCTTCTGAGTTTCTTTCTATTTTGAAACCTGTAACATGTAATGTTTATAGCCGTGGTTTAACGGTTTTTCCGCAATTTTATTCAAGAAGGGTCTTTAAGGGATTTCTTGGATCGTGTAGAACAGAATCGGCTTTTGCTCAAGTGAAAGGGCTTTAAACTGCTTATCTATAACGTGCCAACGCGGACTGTTCACGCTTACTTCCGCAAAACAGCCAAGAAGTTTGCACGCACGAAAGAATAGAAAAGGGAAAGTTAGAGACGGTTAAGATAGCTAAAGATTGCTATGGGGTTCCGGGATAGAGAAGCAGGAAACAAACAAAGGCAAAATTGGAGGTTTTTCATCAGACTCTACAACAAAATCAAACCCTTCGACATCGTATTCTTCCAAATAGCCAAAACAGGCGAAATACACGCCTTCGGCATGCGCGCACCTCAACGCAATACCATAAAAGTTAAACACCTAATCCATCAACCAATTTCTCCTTTCCGTTAGCGATGATTAAGAAAACGAACTTTTGCGTATGCCTTAGTCTGACTGCAACGAAATTTTTATTAAAAAGTAAGCGCGTTGGCGTTTACAAGAGGGGGAAAGTTGAGCTATATCATTGAAGCTGTTGATGTAACAAAAAAATTTGGTGATTTCGTTGCAGTAAATAATCTAAACCTTGAAGTTGTCCGTGGAGAGATTTTAGGTTTATTGGGGCCGAATGGAGCTGGAAAAACCACTACTGTGCGCATGATAGCTTGCTTGTTGAAACCAACCAGTGGGAAGATTTTCGTTGATGGATATGACACGGTTAAAGAGCCTGAAAAGGTTAAGCAGGAAATTGGCTATATGCCGCAACGTTTTTCACTTTATGAAGATCTTACGGTGATGGAAAACCTGGGGTTTTATGGGAAAATCTATGGATTGTCTTCGATGGAGCATGAGAGGAGAGCAAGAGAACTTCTGGAGTTTGTAAATCTTTCTCGGTTTAGAAATAGGCTGGCTGGAAAATTAAGTGGAGGGATGAAGCAGAGGCTTTTGCTGGCATGCGCCCTTTTACATGAGCCTGAGTTGCTTATACTCGATGAGCCTACTGCAGGTGTAGATCCCCCTTTGAGGAGGAGATTTTGGGAATACTTTAGGGAATTGAACAAAAAGGGGATAACTCTACTCATCACAACGCATTATATGGATGAAGCTGAAAATTGCGCTAGGATAGGCATCATGAATAATGGAAACTTAATAAAATTGGGATCTCCCATGGAATTAAGAAGGAGTATTTACGGCGGTGATGTGATCGAGTTACACGTTAAAACCTCAATCGATAAGGTGAAGGCCTTACTGAGTGGAAACCATGAGATTCTAAGAATCATCCCCTCTGGCGACAACTTTTTAATAGTTGTGAAAAATTCTGAAAAATCCTTGCCAGCGGTTGTTGAATCTTTAAGGAGAGAAGACGTGAATGTTTTATCGGCTAGGGTGGTTAACCTTAGCCTGGAAGACGTTTTCATAAAATTGACGGAGGTTGACTCAAATGCATGATAGGATTTTTGCTATGGTTGAGAAGGAACTGAGACAGCTTCTTAGAGACCGCAGATCTTTAGTGATAGCCATCTTATTGCCTGTAATAGTTATGTTTTTATATGGCTACGCTTATGGCGGAGGCACTCAACATATACCCATAGCTATTGGAAACCTTGATAGCGCAAATGAGCTTAGCGTTAAACTTGAAGAACTTATACTTCAGAACAACCTGTTTGAAGTGAAAAAATATGTGTATAGCGTAGATGAGGCCATGAGGGTTATAGAAAATGGAGAAGTTTGTGGAGTTATCATAATCCCTGACGGTTTTTATGAAGCTTTAACTAACAATGGCGTTGGCTATGTAGCTGTAATCACTGATGGCTCAATTCCAACGCTTTCCGAGGCGATTCAATCCGGCGTGAGAAACATTCTTCAAAACTATGAAAAAATGTTACTTAAAAGCAGTTATTTGAAAGTTGAGCAGTTAAGGATGGTAAGGTATGGTGCTACGTTAAAGAATATAGATTTTTTTGCCCCGGCGGTTATAGGACTTGTGCTTCAGACAATACCTGTATCTCTCATTGCCGTCTCTATTGTTAGGGAAAAGGAAAGGGGCACTTTTGAACAGCTAGTGGTTTCGCCTATTAAAACTTATGAAGTAATCTTCGGAAAGTTCTTAGCTTATGCCACAGTTTCCATACTCGATTTCTTCCTTATATTCTCAATTGGAAAACTATTCTTTGGAATAATGATTAGGGGCTCTTTTTTAGAAATATTCTTGGCCTCATTGTTGTTTCTGATAGGAAACCTGGGGCTTGGACTAATGATTTCCTCAATCTCAAACAGTCAACTTCAAGCCCAACAGGCAAACTCATTCATATTTATAATAAGCGCAGTCTTTAGCGGCTTACTTATGCCAGTCCAAGCTTTGCCAAAGGCGGCCACTATAATAGCCTACTTCATACCTTTATATCATTTTAACGAGGTTCTTCGACCCATAATGCTTAAAGGCTTAGGACTAGGCGATTTAGCTGGCGAGGTAATGGTTTTAATGTTTTACGCATTAATAACTATGGGTATAAGCATCATAATGTTCAAGAAGAGGTTAGATTGAAATGAGAAGAAAAATTTTAATGAAACTTTGTTTAAAAGTTGCTTACATTTTAATCTTAAGTTCAACTTTAATAGAATTCGGCAATGGTTTTAAAATAATCAATAAAGCCTGTGCTCAAGCAGGTCCAATAATTAAAGTTGAACCCTTAAATGAAACTCTAAGCTCAAACGCCGTCAACGATGTAGCGTTAATAATAAAAAATGAAGGGGGTAGTAATGCAACATCTATAACTTTACAGATAACTCCATTAAATACCTACCTGACCATTGTAGGATCCAACGTGTACACGATTGAAACGCTTGGCCCAAATGAATCTCGAGAAATAACTGTAAAAATTTATGTTCCAAAAAGCGCGTTGGGTGCCACTGCGTTAAGGGTTGGCGCAGTATTCATGGATGAATCCTTGCATTCTCAGGAAGTAGTTTATAACTTGGGATTTATCATTACAGGAAATGTTGAATTCGCTTTACAGCGAAGCTGCCAAACACCAAGCAAAGTTTTTCCAGGGGACTTAAACATAATTTTAACCGCCATAATAGTCAATACAGGAAGCAAGGAAGCCACTCATTTAAACGCAACCCTAAAGTTGCCTGAAGGCATTAAACCAAGCTGGGCAAAAAGCAATAACGTATACATTGGAAATGCCTTTCCAGACACTCCTTTGGAATGCAATTTTTATTTAGACGTGGATGAGTCAATCCCCTATGGGCTTTACAATTTGGAGTTAGAGTTAGTTCACGATGATGGGAGGTCCGTCTTAACCGTGCCCTTATCAATTTCAGAGAAAGCAAATTTCGGAATAGTTGATTTGAACGTATCTCCAAGAGAAATCCATCCTGGAGATAGAGGAATAAAAATTCAAGTAACAATTAAGAATTCTGGCAATGTAGAGGCTAAAGAAGTTGTAATAAAACTGGTCGGCAGCTCCTTTAGCGGTATGACTACAAGCTTTCTAGGAGTATTAAATCCGAACGACGAAGCAAAAGCTATTTTTGATGTAGATGTTTCGGAACAAGCAACAACCGGCGAGAATTGGCTTCAATTCCAAATTTCATGGATGCAGGAAGGAAGAAGTTTAACGCAAAACATTTTCTACAAAATACAGATTTCTCCCAGCAACCCTTACTTTTATGTTTATTTACTCGCCCCCACTCTTACAGCAATACTTATAGTGGCTTATTTAGCGAAAAAGATTAGTAAAAAGAAGTGAGGACACGCCCCAAACAATTGAACGGGGAGTTTTTGAAAGAATGGAAAAAGATATACGCTTTAGGAAAGATGAATGAGTCCCACACAACACGCCAAAGGTTTCCCTAAAATTCTTTTAGGAGACACTAACAGAAGAGATTTACAACAAGCCAGCTTGAACTGGAACTTTACCATTTGTGCCTCAAATATGGATTTGTCACGTATGAAGTGTGAAAACGAAGTCGCCAAGAAATGTTTATATTCCCTTTTATCGTTTTTCGTATTTTCTAGGCGATGAGGCTCGCCTTTAACCGCCCTCGCGCAAAGGGAGGCGGGGGCTGATAGCTTCTACCCAGTGTTTGAAAGGCGGTTAGGTGGGTGTTGGGTTGCGCGAAGCGGGGCGGTTAGCTGTTTTGGGAAGTAGGCAACTCACTGACTTATGGATTAGACGTGTTGTTGATTATGTTGTTAATCGGCAGGATTACGGTGTTAAGAAGCATCCAAAAATGGTCGGTAGACGAGGAGTGAAACACTGCTGATCGAGAAGAATATTCTGACCTTAACGATTCTTGAAGGAATGGAAAGATCAAAAGGATGCCCACTATGCTACCTTTGGACTGAATGTGAAGAGCGTTATTTGAAGCATATACTTACAAGTGAGGTAGTAATGGATCCTGCCTTTAGGGAAAAGGTCGTAGCCGCGAGGGGTTTCTGTAACCGACACGCACATCTGCTATACAAAGCCACTCGTGAAAGTGGTGTTGGAGACGGTTTAGGTTACGCTCTTTACATAAAAGATGTCATTAAAGAAATCACCGAGCAACTTGCTCCCTTATACACAAACCTATCGAATGATTCTAAGCCTTCAAAAAGTAAGATGATGTTCCGCAGAAGGAAAAGGACCAGCGTGATTTCTGTGGCTGGCGCGCGCGCAGTAAAGCATATGGCGCAGGGACAAAAGTGTCCAATATGCGAACACTTATCGTCGATGGATCAAATATATTTGCACACACTTGTTCAGATGCTAGATGACGAGGATTTCAGAATAGAATTCAAATCATCAAAAGGGCTTTGTCTTCCACATTTTGTATCGGCTATGCAAATGGTTTGCATTAACAAACTTAAAAATCCGATTTATGTAGCCCAAGCGCTTATTGACGCAGAAACTAAGTGTCTTCAATTAGTAGAACATCTTCTATCAGAATTTATAAGAAAACAAAGCTGGGATTTTAGAAACGAACCTTCTGGACAGGAAGTCAACGCTAACGTTCTTGCATTAAACCTTTTATTTGGTGCGGAAGGGGTTCACCTGAGGGAAATAAATGTTTAGCCGATTAGTTTTTGGTAAAAAGGACGAGCCCGCTGTTTTAGAAGTCTTTTTGGATAACTCGCTTTATGAGAGATTCAGAGATTATATCATGAAGAATCACCTAAGCGAAAGCGACGCAGTCGTTAAGATTCTGGAGCGTGGGATGGCTAACTACTGGCTACATGAATTCAAGCAGACGAAGTCAAGCTACTTGCACATAAAGAAACTATTCGAGGAATTCAAAAGGGACAATGAGCTTCTGAAAGCCCTGCAAGTGGAAAATGAGCAGTTGAAAAGTATTCTTGAAAAAGCAAACTTGAAGGTTGAGGAATGAAGACCAAAAAGAACCCCCCACATAATGAAGACCGTCAAAAACATCGAAATGATCTCATAAGCGCCTTAGAGGCTATTGAAAGCCGCGAAAAAATTCGCATAACAGTTGCCGTTCCCTACGAAGTCGCTGAGAAGGTAAGGCTTTTTCTGAAAGAGAAGGGGATACTTGAAAGCCAAGGTATTCCTCTGCTTATTCAATATGGTCTTTCAACTGAAAGCGAAGAAGAATTGGAGAGGCTAAAACTTGAAATGCATTCAAAGGCTGCTCAAAACCTATGGAGCGAATACGCCGTTATGAAGTTCAAAGCCTACGAGTATTTCATGGAGAACAAAACTATGGTTATGAAACTTTCTAACATGCTGTATGAAAATATGCTATTAAAAAGAAGGCTGAAGATGAAAGGCCTACAAAAGCTTATTCCTAAAGATGAATGGGATAGTTGGGATGAATCGGTTGTAGACAACTACTTTCACAAATATGTTTTTTAATTCACCCTTGATTTATAGAGACATTGAAGAGGTATGCGGTAACCGAGCCCTATGCTAAGTTTCTTCAGAAGTAAACCTTAGAACCCGGCTTTTATTGGGTTTCTTGCCTTCATAATCTCCCTTAGAAGGACCGTGGCGTAAGAGCCGCGAAGCAGCATAAAATGCAACCTAACCATGTTTTTTAATGGATTGACAGAATCGTTTGCTATATCATGCAACAAGAAGTTTTTTAGCGGCGTCGTCACTGCTCGAAGCTCTCCCCTTGAACTGATTTCGCGCATCATCCTTATCTTAAAATCTTCCGGCGAAATTCCTTCCTCTTCCAAAATTTGTTCCTCGATTTCTCCCTGAAAGCCTTTGGACAAACGCTGCCTAAAGCCAACTAGTGGCAATGCTAGGCGCATTCTTCCAGCCTTTAAGGCTTCATTCACTTCGCTAATAGTCTTTACATCGACGATTCTATGCATGCTTAACATTGGCAGTCCATTGCGTTCAACGTTAACAACGTAATCGCCAACATTCGCCTCGTTCAGCGAAAGTCCACTTTTGATTCTTCTACTCAAAAATTTGTTGAAAAGATAAGCCTGGTAAGCCTGTGGAAAGAGCTTTAAGAGTTTTCCAGGAAGCCTTCTGAAAACTCCAATAAAATCATCTGGTTTTTTGGCTAAATGTTTAAGCATTAGATGCTCGTAGCGGAGGTTTTTTGGGAAAATTTTCAACGCTTTTTCGAAATCTTGTGTAGCCCTTAAATTTTCTCTCGCTTGTTTAGATTCTGGATGCTCATGCGGGCTTGGTTTAGCTAGGAAAATCATTGCTGCTTTTTTGAAGTTTCCTTGGATGAGCGCTTTCCCTACAAGGTGTGTTATCGGGCGTGTTGTGCCAAAACGTTGATGACCAAAAAAGTTTGGAACCCCACCTGAAGCCTCAATTTCCCCGATGGTTTCCGCTATTCGCTTTTTAACTGTACTTTTCGAATGGCTTATCGCCTTAATTGTGATGTGAAAATGGTTTCCCAGAAGAAGGTAGGGCGAGATTTTGCCTCGAAAATATCCTACTGGACGGATTTCTACATCTTTAACCTTTATTTTTGAGAAACCTTCGCTTGTTGCACCCTCAACCGTGATATACTGAGCCGTGACAGCCCTTGTGTCCTTTATTCCAGCAATTTGTATCTGTTTTGGGCATAAGCCCAATTGTCCAGCAACAGCTCTAACAGCTAAAAAAGTATCCCAGTTCCGCTTGACCAATATGCACAATAAATAACGCTTGTCAGTGGCCGAAAGATTAAAAGTCTTGGTTTTGCCCTCTCCAGAAAGAGGGCTTATCTCCGCTTTTGAACCGTCAATAAGCACTTCTTTAACAATAAAGTCTTCGATGGACTGCCGCAGAACGCCGCCTATGCCCTTTGAACGCGTCACATAAACTTCCATTCCAACGGCTTTCTCGATTTTTGGAACAGCCAAATTTTAAGCCTCTAAAGAAGCGGGAGCATACCCGTTATTTTGTCCACTTTTCTAGATGGGGCTGGTCCAATTCCAACGCATGTTGTTGTTCCAGGCGGAATCTCTGTTAGACCTCTGTCAATTATTAATGCGCATGGCAACTCAAGCTCCTTGGCTTTCTTTTCCAGTTCCAAAAGTTCTTTTTCGCCTTTCACTTTGACGGCTATTTTGCACTGTCCTTCAGTCATCCACGCCTTCCACCATGCTTGATGCCTTTTGCGCGCTTCTTCAGCAGCTGCTACTGCTGCGTGTCCGGCTTGGGAGGCAATCTTGCCTTTACTCAACTTTAAGTCGGAGCGGAAAACGAGGATTTGTTTGTAGCGGAATTCAGACATCTCGCCTAACCGTTTCTGTCAGTTTATCATTTAAGGATTTTAAAGCTTCGCAGAAAGATATAGGAGAAAGAAGGCTAAAAGTGCATGCAAAATCTTCGGTTTGGGTAAAAGCTTAAGCAATGCTTTTCCTTGCAAATCTAAGTCGCTGAAATCTCGCAGCGTTCCATCCAAATTAAGCCTAATACAAGTTTTAATAAAAAAATCAAGCTCACTATCGGACATTACGTTCAGCATATTCCTAGCTCTAAGCATGAAATTCATGTCAAAGCCAAAACTTCTCAAAAAACGCTTTTGGTAAACGCTTAAAAACTTTGCTGAAAAATCGCCTGCGAATAGCGCTTCTTTTGCTGTTTCAGCCGCAATTTTTGCACAGTTCATGCCGAGGATTATTCCTCCGCCTGTTGTGGGCTTAACTTGTGAGGCTGCATCGCCTATGGCTAAAAATCCGCTAGTAAATGCTTTCGGAATGAACCCTCCAAGCGATATGGGGTGGAAAGCAGTATGCGCAATTCTAACTGAACGCAGCATCTTTGAAGCGGCTGGATGCTGTGAAATGAACCTCTTTAAAAGTTCTTTTGGATTCCCAGTTTTAGAGGCTAATCCAATTTTTGCCATTCCATCTTTTTTGGGGATGACCCACGCGTAAAACCCATGGGCGTATGCATTTCCAAGAAACACTTGGACGATGTTTGGTTCAACATCCTCAACGTTTTCAACTTCAGCATGTACGCCTTTAACCACCATGGAGGGGTTAACTGGCTTTAATCCAGCTTGCCTCAAAATTCTTGAGGAAATCCCTTCTGCGTCTATTACGATTTTTGCAAACTCCTCTTTGCATTGCTTATTTTCACTGAATTTTACGCCTTTAACAAGGTTGTTCTCAATGATTAACGCGTTAACACGCTTGCTCATGTAGTATTCTGCACCATAAAACTTGGCTAAATCTGCAATATGCTTATCGAAAAAAGTGCGGTTAACAGTGCATGTTAAAGGTTCTTGGAAAAACACTGTGAATTCTACGCCTTTTGGCGAGTAAAATTTCGCTCCATAAAAAGTGTTTTCAACAGTCCTCGCTGGAAGTGGAAGCAGTCCTAAATCCTCTAAACCCTTAAGGCTTAGGTGTCCAGGACAGTGAGGCGGAAAACCTATTTCGCCATGTTCTTCAAAGACTTTTACACTTATACCATGTTTTGCTAGGTTAAGCGCTGCGAAGGAACCGCAGGGTCCACCACCAACGATTATTACGTCCGCGGATGCCTTCATTTAAAGCACGTTAAAAATCCATTAGCACGTTTAGGTTAGTATTTCAACTCGTCTTTTTCCACGCGTCATTGAGGTTACGCGCACTTTCCCGCCGATTTCAAGGCACATCAAAAGGCGATTGAGGTCTTTAAAGCCTAAATCCTTGAATCCCTCGCTTAACTCCTCGAAAAGCTCATCGTCAGTCATTGCACCCTTCTTTTTGAGAATTTCCAATAAGACATAATTAACGGGCTGCGTCTTCCAAGTTTTAACGGGCAAAGCTCATTCTCTCCTAGGAAACTGGCGTTGCTGGTTTCTGCACAACTCTAACCTGCTGCATGAATCCCTTATACCACTTCTCCATATCAGGCGTAATTGAGGGCCCAACTCTCTTCATGGCTTCCTGAAAATCAACCATTGAAACTTCTTTCGCGTTCACATCTCTCCTCAAAGCATGCATTGCCGCCTCTCGGCATAAAGCCTCAATGTCAGCCCCAGAATAGCTTTTAGTCATCGAAACTAGCTGATTCAAATCAACATCTTTGGCTAACGGCATGTTCTTCGTATAAATTTTGAATATCTGAAGACGACTTTTCTCATCTGGTTCCGGCACATATATCAGCCTATCAAACCGTCCCGGACGAAGAACAGCAGGGTCTACAATGTCAGGTCTATTCGTGGCTGCTATGACAACTATGTCTTCCAGTGTGACAATCCCATCCATCTCAGTCAACAGTTGACTTATGACGCGCTCTGTTACACCGCTGTCTGCGAAGCCCAAGCCTCTGCGTGGAACAAGCGAGTCAATCTCATCAAAGAATATAACAGCAGGAGCTGCCATTCTAGCTTTCCTAAAAACTTCACGTATCGCCTTTTCAGATTCACCAACCCATTTCGAGAAAACCTCTGGACCCTTAATGGTTATGAAGTTCGCCTCGCTTTCCGTAGCTACAGCCCTAGCTAACAAAGTCTTACCGCAGCCAGGAGGACCATAAAGCAGAATACCCTTAGGAGGCTTTATTCCAAGTCGCTGGAAGATTTCCGGGTTTTTCAACGGCCATTCCACAGCTTCTTTAAGTTCTTGTTTAACGTCTTCCAGCCCACCTATGTCTTCCCAGTGAACTGTTGGCACTTCAATGTAGACCTCACGCATGGCTGTCGGCGTCACTTCCTTGTAGGCGCTTATGAAGTCTTCCATCTTCACTTCCATCTTCTCTAAGACGCTTGGCGGTATGCGTTCCTCTTCTAAGTTTATTTGCGGCAAATACCTGCGTAAGGCTTTCATAGCAGTTTCTCGGCATAGAGCCGCAAGATCTGCGCCAGTATACCCATGAGTCATATCCGCTAATTTCTTAAGGTCAACATCCTCTGCTAAAGGCATTCCACGCGTATGAATCTGGAGAATCTCATATCTTCCCTGCTTATCTGGAACACCAATTTCAATTTCACGGTCAAACCTTCCAGGTCTGCGGAGCGCTGGGTCAAGCGCGCCTGGGCGATTTGTCGCACCTATAACTATGACGTTCCCCCTTCCAGATAAGCCATCCATTAAAGCGAGGAGTTGCGCAACAACGCGTCTCTCAACTTCGCCAGTAACCTCTTCGCGTTTTGGTGCTATAGCGTCTAGCTCGTCGATGAATATGATGCTCGGAGCATTCTGTTGAGCCTGCTGGAAAATCTCCCTGAGCCTAGCTTCTGACTCGCCATAAAACTTGCTCATAATCTCGGGACCGTTTATCGAGAAGAAGTTCGCTTCCGACTCGTTTGCCACAGCCCTAGCTAAAAGCGTTTTACCACAGCCGGGTGGACCGTGAAGCAGTACGCCCTTTGGCGGCTCTATTCCAAGCCTCTGGAATAACTCTGGATGCCTAAGTGGAAGCTCAACCATCTCCCTAACTCTTTGAATTTCCTCGTGCAGTCCACCTATGTCCTCATATGTCGTGCGTGGCAAGCCTTTACCCTCTGGAGCCGGTTCATTTAAAATCGTTAGCCGCGTCTCAGCCGTCACCTTCACTATGCCGTGCGGTCTGGTTTTTGTAACTGTGAATGGGATGGCGTGTCCAAGCATCATTACGAGGGTTGTGTCGCCCTCAACGAGGGTTCTCTCCATGAGGCGGTTCTTAACAAAATTCGTGAAGTCTTCATCAACGTTTAAACGCATGTCAACGGGCGCAAGCGTTACGCTTATCCCATCCTTAACCTTGGCTGGTTTGACAATGACGTACTCGTTTATGGCTACTCCAGCATTTTTCCGCGTAAAACCATCAATGCGTATTATGTCGCGGTTCTGATCTTCACTGTAAGCTGGCCAGGCGATTGCCGATGTGGTTCTTTTTCCAACAATTTCTATTACGTCACCAGCTGATATGCCGAGCTTCTGCATTGCCTTCTGGTCTATTCTGGCAATTCCCCTACCTACGTCTCTTTGCTTTGCGTCTCCAACACGTAATTGAACCTCGCTCAATCAGAACACTTCCTTGAATGCAATTATAACACGCTTCGAAACAGAGTTCTAATCCTATATAAATGTTTTAGATGCAGTTTAAGTTTACCTACTTATTCTACGAACCATAATCGTTTGAACTTGGCTGATTTCGCTTATGCCCTCAAACTTCTTCTCAAGCTCGTCGAGCACGCCTGTTTTATCCTCTGGAAATTTTATGTGCGCTATTAGGGCGTTTAACCCGAAGGCAACCGGCTCTTCACCATACCCATAAACAGACGCAAACTCTGGAAGGCACGCCTCAATTTTCTTTTTCAAATAATCAAAGTTTACGGTTATATCTGTTGGAAAAATTTTGTACGAGACTATTACACTGCCCATTTACACTCACTCCAATAATTATGGTCCAGTAAAACCACATTTGGGGCACTTATAAGGGCGACCAAACTTTCTACATTTCCCACAACGCCTAATCGTGATTTCACCACAGTTTGGACAGAGAAACTTCGTAGCTTCTGCTCCAGGCGGAATTGTTTTACCACAGCACGTGCATGTAACCAGAGTTATAGTTGCTGCTTTTTCAGTCATCAAATATTCCCCAAATGACGGCTTCTTAATTGTCAAGCTCCTTTATATCTTATATGCTTCTAACAGTGGAAAATGGTTTTCGCAAGTTTATTATCGCAGTTTTAATCCTATATACGGTTGGGGTTTAGGATTTTTGGGCGTAAACCTCCGCGAAATAGTTCCAAAAACGATTATTAGGCTTGAGGATTTGAGTGGAAAATCCATAGCCGTAGACGCTTACAACGCGTTATACCAGTTTTTAGCGATAATTCGCCAGCCAGATGGGACACCGTTAAAAGATAACAGCGGAAGAATTACAAGTCACCTAAGTGGACTCCTTTATAGGACGAGCAACTTGGTGGAGATGGGAATAAAGCCAATATACGTTTTTGATGGGACACCACCAGCACTTAAAGAAGCAGAAATAAAGAGACGTGCCAAAGCGAAGGAGGAAGCTCTAATAAAGTATGAGCAAGCATTGAAGGAGGGCAAAATCGAAGAGGCACGCATGTACGCTCAAGCTACATCACGCCTAAAGGATTACATGGCTGAAGACAGCAAAAAGCTTCTGGATTTGATGGGGATACCGTGGATTCAAGCCCCAAGTGAAGGCGAAGCCCAAGCAGCCTACATGGTAAAGCGCGGAGACGCAGATTACTGCGCAAGCCAGGACTATGATAGCCTGCTTTTCGGCGCCCCGAAGCTTGTGAGAAACGTGACAATTTCCGGAAGACGCAAGTTGCCGGGCAAAAACGTGTTCATTGAGGTTGTGCCAGAAGTTGTTGAGTTAGAAATCGTGTTAAAAGAGTGTGGAATAACATACGAGCAGCTGGTCGATGTTGGAATCTTGATAGGAACAGACTTCAACCCAGAAGGAGTGAAGGGACTTGGACCTAAAACGGCGCTTAAACTGATAAAGGAGCATGGAAACCTCGAAAACGTTTTACCACACATAAAGAATATCGAGTTTCCAGTTGACCCAAAAAGGATTAGGGACATCTTCTTAAACCCGAAGGTTACGGACAATTACAAGATAGAGTGGAGAGAACCAGACGTTGAAGGCGTAATTCGCTTCATATGCGGTGAGAGAGATTTCTCTGAAGACCGTGTTAGAAAAGCCCTCGCGAAAATGCAGAGCGGGATAACCACGCTTAGGGGCAAGACAACATTAGAAAAATGGTTTGGATAGCTCAACTTTTATTAAACTTTGCCTCAGCTTGAATTGAAAATCAGAGTAAAAGGGACGGGGAAGAAAATGACAAATTTACCTGAACCCTTCAGAATAAAAATGGTTGAGAAGATAAAACTTCACCCCAGAGAAAAACGTGAAGCCCTAATTAGGGAGGCTGGCTACAACGTTTTTATGCTTAAGGTGACGGATGTTTTCATAGACCTTCTAACGGACAGCGGAACTTCAGCCATGAGTGACGAACAATGGGCTAGCATGATAACAACAACACAAGCCTACGCTGGAAGCGAAAGCTACTATTCACTGGAGAAGGCAATGATAGACATTTTTGGCTTCAAATATTTTATTCCTGTGCACCAAGGAAGAGCAGCGGAAAACATACTTTTTTCCACCATGCTTTTCCCTGGATGCTATGTTCCAAACAACATGCACTTTGATACCACGGAAGCAAATGTCTTGAGGAATAAGGGTGTCCCCGTTAATCTTGTGATTGAAGATGCTTACGACACACAGAAAATTTTGCCATTCAAAGGCAACATGGACATTGAAAAGCTTGAAACGTTTATAAAAGAGAAAACTCCGGAGAAGATCCCCTTAATAATGATTACAATTACCAACAACAGCGCTGGCGGTCAACCAGTTTCCATTCAAAACATAAGGGAAGTCAGCGAAGTTGCAAAAAAATATGGGATACCTTTCTTTATAGACGCGTGCCGTTTTGCTGAAAACTGCTTCCTTATTAAGAAAAGAGAGGAAGGCTACCATAATAAGAGCATAAAGGAGATTGCAAGAGAGCTTTTCTCCTACGCTGACGGATGCACATTCAGCGGAAAAAAAGAAGCGCTGACAAACATTGGTGGAATGCTGTGCACAAACATTGAAGAGCTTTATGAAAAGTTCAGAAATCTAGCAATAACCATTGAAGGCTTCATAACCTATGGAGGACTTGCATGCAGGGAGCTGGAGGCAATGGCTGTAGGGCTATACGAAGCAATCGACGAAGAGTACCAAGCGTATAGACATCACCAAATAGAATACTTGGCAAAACTGTTAAGAGATGGAGGAGTCCCTATAGTTGAGCCCCCAGGTGGGCACGCAGTCTATATAGACGCAAAAAGATTTCTGCCACATATCCCGCCAGAAGAATTTCCTGGTCAAGCCTTGGTTGTGCAGCTTTACATCGAAGCAGGGGTTAGGGCTGTGGAGATTGGCAGCTCATGCTTTGGAAAAGTTGACGAGAAAACTGGGAAATTTTTGCCGGCGCGCATGGAGTTGGTGCGGCTTTCGATTCCAAGAAGGACGTACACAGATAATCACTTGCGTTATGTGGCTGAAAGTTTGATAAGAATTTACAAGAAGAGGAAGCAGATAAAGGGCTTAAGAAGAGTTTATGCACCTAAACTTCTTGGACATTTCACTGCAAAATTTGAACAAATAATTTAGGCGCTAAAAATTGTGTCCATAACGTCCAGTTAGTGGCACGAAGGCTACTCCTCCTAGATTTTCTTCCTTCAGTTTTCCATTAGCGTTTTTAGTCACTCTTATGAGGTTTTGGAACAGGTGCACGCTTCCAACTGGGATTAACATTATTCCGTTTGGCTTCAGCTGTTCAATTAGTGGTTTTGGGATTTCTGGTGCAGCCGCCGTCACTAAGATTCTGTCATACGGCGCCTTTTCCGGATATCCAAGCGAACCGTCAGCGCAGATTATTGTCACACGGTCGCTGTATCCAGTGTTCATTACGTTTTTCCTTGCAAATTCAGCCAATCCCTGAATGATTTCCACCGTGTAGACGTGCCCCCACTCGCTTCTAGGCGCATTGCTCGGCGCAACTACCTCGGCTATTGTGGCTGCGTGCCATCCGCTGCCAGCACCTATCTCAAGCACTTTTTGACCTACTTCCAATTGTAGGGCTTCATTCATTATTGAAACCATGTTTCGCCTAGCCCAACAAATAAAGCGGGGCTATGTGGCGCAGATATTGTCTGCCCAAAACCAATTGGAAGAGGGGTGTCAACCGCACTGTATTGTTGCATGTTTTCTGGGAGAAACTTTGCTCTTGGAAGCATCTGCATGGCTCTTATCACTTTCGGCGAATGGAGAATGCCTTCCCTTTTTAAGCTTTCAATAAGCCTTTTCCATTCTTCGTCGACCAAATTAGGCACCAAGTCCTAATAGGTGTGAAGCATGCTTTTAACATATTTGTCTAAAGTAAAATTCGAAGTGAAACCCTACTTGACGGTGACGGATTTAGCCAAATTTCGCGGAGTATCTGGGTTATGCCCCCTCTCAACAGCCATGTAATAGGCTAGAAGCTGCAGCGGAATTACAAAGGGTATTGGCGAAAGCACATCCGGAATACCCCGTGGAGCTTCAACCCAATCATCAGCCAGACGCTTTATTTCCTCGTCTCCCTCCTCAATAACCGCAATTATTAAGGCGCCCCTAGCTTTCATTTCCATGATGTTTCCGATTAGAGTTTTGCGTGTATCATCTTTGGGGCATATGAAGACAACAGGGAAGCCAGGTTCTATGAGGCTTATGGGTCCATGTTTGCTTTCTCCAGCTGGGAAAGCAATTGATGGCACGTACGCTATTTCCATAAGCTTAAGTCTACCCTCGTAAGCTGTTGCTGTGCTTATTCCGCGTCCAAGGAAGAAGAATATTTTTGCATCCTTGTATTTTTTGGCAATTTGCCTCACTTTTTCCTCTTGAGTACGAAGCATTGTCTCGACAATATCTGGCAGTTTTTCCAATTTTTCAGCAAGAAAATCCATTTCATCCTGAGAGATTTTGCCTCGTTTCTTAGCTAGCCTTAAAGCGAGTTGAGCTAAAACCGAAAGTTGCGCAGTGAAGGTCTTTGTCGCCGCCACGCCTATTTCTGGACCTGACTGCTGACCAATGTAGACTCTGGAAACACGCGTTAGGGTTGAGCCGATAACGTTCGTCAACCCAAGGATTGTTGCCGCCCTTTGCCTAGCACAGTTCACAGCAGCCAACGTGTCTGCGGTTTCGCCGGACTGGCTAACAGCCAAAATTGTGCTGTCTATGTTTACTGACTTCCCATGCTGCTCAACGAACTCTGACGCTATAACTGGATATGTGCCCAAGAAGGCAAGTTTAGAGAACATGTAAGAGGCGGCTAGACAAGCGTGATAGCTTGTTCCACAAGCAACTAGGAATACTTCGCGTGCACGGTCCAGGAATGTTGCCATAAGGTCTAGGTAATGCTCCTGAAGACGCAGTGTGTTCCTTAAAACTGCTGGTTGCTCATGAATCTCCTTAAGCATGAAGTGCGGATAACCTTGCTTAACAGCCATTTCAGGAGTCCAGTCAACAACCTTTGGTTCACGCAGAACAAGACTGGAATCCGCTATTTTCTTAATCTCGTAGCCTTTAAGCGAAAGCACGACCAGTTCGCCGTCTTCGATTATGACTACCTTTTTTGTTAGCGGCAAAAATGCTGGAATGTCAGAAGCGCAGTAAATTGCATTTTCACCTATACCTAAGACCAGCGGGCTTTCATGCCTAGCACAGATTATTTTGTCTGGTTCTTTTGTTGAGATTACGGCTATGGCGTATGACCCATCAATCCTCTTTACAGCTTCAAGAACAGCTTCGGCAAGGCTTAGGTGGGGGTTAGCCTTCAAATTTTCCTCGATAAGGTGGACTATAACTTCGGTATCGGTCTTTGACTTAAAAATGTGCCCATGGCTTTCCAATTCCAGCTTTAGTTCCGTAAAGTTTTCTATTATGCCATTATGGACAACTGCGATTTGTCCGTTACAATCAATATGCGGATGAGCGTTAATCTGTAATGGCGCTCCATGCGTTGCCCATCGCGTATGCCCAATGCCCACTCTGCCGGGCAAATCATCTAAATTGTGGATTTTGTGAACTTCCTCTATTTTTCCACTGTCCTTCTTTATGTATAAGACTCCGTTATGGATTGTTGCCTCTCCAACTGAATCATAGCCGCGATACTCAAGCCTTTCTAAGGCAGCGTGAATCGTCGGCGCGGCACTTCCATCTTTCACGATACAGCCGAATATTCCGCACATCTCAAAAGCCCTCAAAGCTCTTTTCGAATTTTGCAAGCTCATTCAAGCCTTTTTTGCAGATAAGGTTTTTTAAGAGAAAAATTCAAGCTCTAAAAAATTTTTTGGAGTATAAATGCGCTTTGCAACATTGCCTAGCTAAAACTGGTTTTGCCATAAGCTTAAATGCTAACAAAAATTTTATAACGGTGTCGCTTTTTCATCTGAAGCATTTTCTAGCCATTTCAGCGCCGGCAACCATGTTTCTAAGTTTTTTGAAGCTTGTCTCCCATGTTCTCGTTCGCAAACCGCAATCTGGGTTAACATAAATTCTAAAAGGGTTTTTAACAATTTTAGCTGCGTACAAAATTCTTTTTTTAACAAGCTCTGACGGCTCTATGAAGTTTGAATGGACATCGATTACGCCTAAACCATAGCATCCTCCAAAACCATAATCCTCAAACAATTTTAGTTCGCTGTACCCCGTTCGATTTTTTCCGCTTTTGATTCGCGTAGCATCTCTATTTGCGAATTCTAGGGCAATTTGATTGCAGTTCCGCAGCTCACAAGCATATTTCGCTAAAACTTCGTAGTCGCTGCGCGCGCGCAATCAGTGAGGTTCTGTAAAACATGTTGTTGTTAAACCATCTTGCTAAACTGCCAGTTTTCACGCCGTTCAAATTTTCCGTGAATGGCCTGAGTAAGTCTTGCCATTTTAGCATGCCATTTGTTATGTAGCTGAACCCTACAGACTCCTGAAACCCTACAATTTCTGTTGTAGCTTCTTTAAACGCCTTCTCAAGCAGCTTTTTTGTGATTGCTCCCCTTTCGTAAGCTCTTGTGGCTTCGATAAGCTTGTTTGCCTCGGGAATATGCCAGTTGCATAGCAGCCAATCATGTTTTCCACTGTTTTTATTTGAGCGCTTTAAAGTCTTCTGCGCGTTTACCATAATAAAAATTTTTATAATGGAAATATGCTTTATGCACCTGGAGAAGCATGAACAAAAAATTGCTGATTCACGAAGAAGACAGGGTTCAGAGGACAAAAGAAATAATGGTTGTCGAAGACCCACAGAAGCTCAAAATGATGATGGGAAAGCTAAGCTGGAAAATTTTGGTTATGCTTTCTGAAAGGGAAATGTATCCGCTGGAAATTGCAAAAGCGCTGGGCGTTCATGAGCAGAAAGTTTACTATCACATCAGAAAACTCGCAAGGACTGGAGCCATAAAAGTTGCAAAGGAGGAGGAGAAAAAGGGCGCCATAGCAAAATACTACAAAGTTGTTGCTCCAGCATTCGGCATAGAACTTCCACAAGAATATAAAACCGTTAAGAAGATTCCCATCGCGAGAATCGGCGAACAAGTTCAAAAGTTTTTCAAAGAATTTATAAGAGATGACGGCGCATTTAAGGGAAAAATAGTTGTTGGCAGCCCAACACCACACGGTCCATTCAAAACAAGCGCTAGAGATGGACATTACGCTTCGCATTTAGCCTTCTTTTTAGGTCAATTTTCAAGGCTTCCAGAAGAGTTCGCCGTGAAACTTGATGTTGACGTGAAAGCCGAGAAGGAAGAGAAAAACAACCTTATCCTTGTTGGCGGTCCAGGAACAAACTTGCTAACGCAGGAGCTTAACGAGTATCTGCCCATAAGATTTAACATGCAACCTTCTGAACAAGGCTTTTTGTTTGGAGGTTTAGTTTCAAGGAGAACAAGTAATGTTTACACGGCGGATTCTGTTGGTTTGATAGCGAAAATCGTTAACCCTTGGGATAGCACCAAGCGCATAATAGTTTTGGCGGGAAACAAGGCTGTCGGCACAAAAGCGTGCGTTTTAGCTTTAACGAACTTCTGGAAAAAAGCCTTGATAAAATATGCGGGAGAAGACTCGTTCGCAACGGTCATACAGGGCTTTGACTTGGATGGAGATGGCAAGGTGGACAACATAGAAGTCCTAGAATAGGCACACTCTGCAATAACTCGTGGAGAAAAGTTATGAAGATAACAGAGGCCATTCTTGCTTATGGGCATGAGAACATACGAGCGACACATAAATCAACACTAGAGATTACAAGGGAAAAAGAACTGTCGAGAAGGGGCGACTGTATTATCGCTGTATCGGCAAACAAAGCCCTAAAAGACCTAGGCCTAGAATTCAAGAAACACCTCCTTAAGGAAAACGCGAAAATAACGGTGCTAATCCAAGCTGACGGAATTGCTGAGGTTGTAAAAGCCTTTGGCAGCCCAAAGTTGATCTTGACGCATCCAACAGATACGGTGATTAGGAAAAGCGATTATGTATGCACTCGGACATTGGCAGTAAAAGCCGATAAGGCTGCATGCGACTTGTCAAGGAGACTTGTAGACAAACTGAAGAACCCGCAGCGAAAGGTGAAAATCACGCTTGCAGTGGAGGTTTAAAGGATTTCCACGTCTATTACTGCTTGCCACTCGTAGGGCGCTGTTTCACGAACAAGTCTTGAAAACAGAATTTTTCCCAGTCTTCTCCCGCACTTTTTAATTTCTTCTGTAAAGCGAATTTTAATGTCCTCAAGTGAAGATGAAGCATTAACGAAACTGTAAAAGTGGATTGTTCCGCCTTCGGGCTTGAGCGCTTTGCACGCAGAATCGACGAATTCTATGGCTTTTTCTGGCAAATTCATGATAACGCGGTCAGCAACCCCAACAAGTCTTTCTTTAATTATTTCTTTTGCGTTTCCAAGAAGTGGATGAACTTTGCCCTCAACTCTATTAAGCCGCACATTCTTTTCCAGAAGTTCAATTGCATATGGATTTAAGTCTATGGCGTAAACCTTCACGTTTCCACGCGTCTTCGCAATTAAAATGGAGAACGGACCTACGCCTGCAAACATGTCTATTATTGTTTCACCTTCTTTTGTAAGGGACGCTACCCTGCTGTGTTCGTAGGATAGCCGCGGGGAAAAGTAGGCTTTTGCAATGTCAACGTGGTATTGGCAGTCATATTCCCTATGTATAGTCCAAGTTTTTGGTTCTCCAGCGATTACCATGAACTCTCTTAGGCGGTAAGTTCCGCTTATGGCTCCAGCCTTCGCGAGAACCGTTCTAACATTTCTGTGTACGCTTATTACGGCTTCGCCAATCATGCCCTTATAGTTGTTTAGCTCTGGCGGAAGTTCTATTATGGCTATGTCACCAATGAAGTCTATTGCTTTTGGCAAACTTGCTAACAAGTGCGGCGGAAGCTTATTTTCAAGGTGCTCGATTAGGGTTTTTGGTTTTTTCTCTTTCTCTTGGAAGGTGTATGTGGTGATTTCAAATTTTTGAATTTGACCCTGCAACGCGCCTAACTCGTTCTTTGAGGGATGACGAATAAGGGGAATATAAATGGATTCTTGGTTTCGCTTAACCTTAAGTCCTTCATCAACGATTTCGAGTTTATGGGCTAGGATTATGGCTTTTTCGGCCTCTTCTTTTGAGATTTTTAGGCATAAGGCTTCTTTAGGCATTAGAACCTCCTAAACCTTTTTTTATTTCCTCAACTTTTTCAATAATCTTTTGGAACAGCGCCCTGCTTATGAAACCCTTTTCTAGAGCCCTTTCGAGTTTCTCCATGTCTAAAACCTTCGTTGTGCCATCTGGCAATATGCATACGTCAACTTCTAAATCGACATAACGAATGGTTTGCGGATAAACCTCCACCGGCGTGTTTAGGTTAATGTATTTGCCCTTCAGTTTACCATCAGTGGACAAGTAGCTTGTCACTACGAAGAGTTCGCCGATTTTGGTTTCGCTTATTGCCTTGTCTCCAGCCTCTTTCTTCACGCCTAAACCGTCATAAAAGCCGTTGCTTCGCATTACCCTACTGTACTTCAGTTCTTCATTGCCGATGGTTTCGATTTCTGCTTGTCCAAGATGGAAGACGGCGCCGCTTAATTTGACATGCTCAACATCAACGATGGAGCCGTTTTCTGGAAATTCGTAAAGGATTTGATTTCTAAAAGATTCTTTAACTGCGTTTTCGCTTTGACCATTTTCTAAAAGCCTTTCAGCCATCTCCAGGGCAGAGGAAACCGCTCCGCCACAACTCTTGTAAAAATGATGCCCATCAAAAGTTGGAGCAACATAAGCTCTAAGCTTGTCCATCTCCCTTTTCGAGAAGAATGGGAATTCAACATCCATGAAGCTCGAACCTTCAACTAAAAGTGACGGCGCCTCAGTGGATGCAGCCTTTTCATTCAGCACATCAGCTTTTTCCGCCAGCATTTTTATCTCATTTTCCAGCGCCTCTGTCGTTTGGCTTACTGATGCCTCACGCCAAATTATGCCCCACCCTTCCGGTGCAAGTCTTTTCCCCAAAGCGTAAAGCTCGGCTCTTCTATTTAAATCACGAATTTTTAGGCTTACGCCTACTCGGCTGTTCTGAATTAGGATGGCGTAATCTCCAACAATTTTCAAGTTTGCGGTTAAAATGGGCTGTTTTGCTCCAATTCGTTTGCGCTCAACCTGAGCAATTATGGGCGAATCTTCTGAAATTTTGATGCCTGATTTCGGGAGTAACCCCATGATGCCGTTGCCAATGTCAACATAAATCGCATCTTCGCCTATTTCGGCGACTTTGCCTTTGTATATTCCATCAACGCTGACAGCCCATCTCCTAGTCAGTACATCTGGCAGGGCATCATGCAAAATTTTTCTGAATCTCTCCACCACTTCGGACGTGCCCAAAACTCTTACGCCTTGCATGTCATAGCGGTCTTTTACCTTAATGTCTGCATGTGAAAAGTTGTCCGCAAGTCCAAAGCGGCTTTTTATCGCGCGAGAAGGCTCAATTATTTCAAAGCCATTATCCAAGAGCAGTTTTGTAAGCGCCGTGGTGTAGATTCCCCTAACCTTCGCCTTCATAAAAGCATCACTTACTAAACTTTTAAGTCCACCCTCTCAATCCTGTAAAGCCCGTCCGTCTTTCTAACATTAAATTTGACGCCCAATATTTCTTGCGTAAGCCAAATGTTCGTTCCCAGATGGTCTGAAACAAGCCGCGTCAAATAACATGATCTCCCTTCCGCCAACGCCACATAGGGAATAAGCATATCCGCCAAATGCACATCAACAGTGGGCTTGCATGAAAACTCGACGTAAAGCTTTTCAGCGGCTTCCCGCCCAACAGCCTCACTTGTCTTTTTAATCTCGCCTATTGCATCAGCACCTAAAATCACGCCGGTGTCGGTTTCAGCCCACAAGACCAAAGAGCTTCCTTTCTGAAGGGGATTCGACACATCATTTACTATTTGGATTTTCGCCGTGTAGCCCTTCTCCCGCAGGTAGCTGTTTGCTGCTTCTGCTTGTCGTTCAGCCACCCTTCTGTCGGCAAGGAACGTGCACACTGACACGCCTTTTAACGCTTTTATTTTGCCAAAGTTCTCTAAGAATATCGGCTTTAAATTCTTGTTCGGCTTGACCTCCAGCGTTACTTCACCCATACCTTTGGGATAATAGCCATACCTGCGAACTGTTAGATTGGCTGTTATTCCCATGTGCTCAAGCATTGGTAAAAGCACAAAACGCAAATAATTAGTCGTTGGTGAATTCTGAACGTCCGTTCCACCCTTCGAGACACACAGGTGCACAGGGTTTTCTGCAAATGCGCATATTGGTAAAACTGTCATAAGCAGCATCGGGATACTTCCAGCAGTGCCAATTTGAGCCTCAATTTTCCCGCCGTGCACCTTTTTTGGAGTAAACCAAAGCTCCCGCGAGTTTAATTCGGCGCCTTTTAACTCTGCATCACAAAGCCTAGCGGCTGTTAACACTGCCTCCAAATGCTGCGGTCTCAAACCTGGCTGCGGTCTATTCTGCCGAATATTATAGATGTGCAACGGCTGACCAGTAATTGCAGCTAACGCTACGGAAAGCCTCAGTATCGTGCCACTTCCACTTTTTTGGCTACCATCGATTTCAATCAAATGCCAACAGGCTCCTTCTTGTAGGTTTTCATCTTGAAGAGTCAAAACAATTAATAAATGCGTTAAGTATTAAGGATTTGGAAAGGGAGAAGCATTATGAGTGAAGAAAGAAAAATTCCTGAGAGGCTTGCGGAAAGAATCGACGAGCTACTTGTAGTTTTAAACCGTTTAGTTGAAGACTTACGGGAAATTTCAATTACCCTAAAATCAATCGCAGTTTCGCAAATCACACAGCCAACTGCGCCGAGCCCAGCACAAGCACCCGCGCCAACAATACCAAAAACCATAGAGAAGACGCAGTCAATAGACGACATCAAAATGATGTTCCCAGAAGACTTAGAAAGCCTCTTAAACTTCGAAGAGAAAGACGACTACATAATAATAAAGCCAAGACAGTTTCTGGGCTCAGAAAACTTTGCAAAAATAGCAAGCGTAGTGCGGGGAATAGGCGGAGACTATGTAAGCGCTGGAAAAGCGTCACATTTCAGGGTCCCACGAAAGAAAACATAAAAGCGTCACATTTCATAATCCACCACGATTCTTTGTGGAATTTCACTAGTACCTAATTTCGAAATCTCTAAATTCGCCAGTGCACTTTTCCCAGAAAACATCCACATTTGTGACGCGTGCCCCGGGTGGTCCGAGCTTGCAGAATTCTATAAGTTCTTTTACACTTTTTTCTTCACCTTCGAATATTGCTTCAACCCTTCCGTCGGGAAGATTGCGCACCCAACCCTTCACGCCACGCTTTTTGGCTTTGTATCTCGTTTCAGATCTGAAAAATACGCCTTGAACCCTGCCTGAAACGAAAACGTGGGCTCTAACAATCATAGAAACACTCACCTCTTAAACATATTTCAAAAGTCAACAATTTTCACTTTAACTTAACTCTCACCGTGGCGCTGTTTTGTCGCATAGTCGCGTGTTTTAAAAAGACTTATGCTTGAGCGTTGAGTTTGGTGGCTCATGCATGGTTGAATGCTCTAATGGGAAATTGCTGGTTTACGCCTCAAGTTTTGCTTTCCGTGAGAGGAGATTTAAGTCGGTGAGCATGACTGCTGCGAGGATTGCCAAGCTTTTAAATTTGGATTTTGAGCTTGTGGCTTTTAAGGGCAGATTCAAGCCAATATACGTTTACTACAAGAATGGCGGGGAAGAGCCTATTCCGCTTTACTGCGATAAGGATGGAAAAGTTAAGCCTAGTAATGTTTGCTCAGCGTTGAAGAGCATGATGTTTGTTTTGTCGTTTCATCCGCGATACTCGGTTTTGAGGCGCATGCGACGCGAAATTATGAGACTTTCCTGAATTTTATTGTTTGGTTTTCAAGCACAACATCATATGTTTGGTTTACGTCGAAGTCTATGCCTAAACTCTCGTATTCCTGCTCCGTCAAAAACAGTATTATTTTCGGAACGGCAAATTCGGTCCTTGCTGGAAACATTGGCAACTGCTGCTGTAAAGCTTGCAACACGTCCTGCACGACTTTGGCTTCTTCTGTTTGTGGTCTAAGGACAAAATGTGGAAGTTTACGCTCTTCGATTAGTTCTATACGTTTTCCAAGGTTTCCGTCCAAATCCCGAATAGACTCCATCTTGTGAACTCTTACGCGAAACATGGCTTTTACTCCATTTCTATTGTTGCAGGCGGCTTTGGCGTAACATCATAATAGACAGCGGCAACGTTAGAACATTCCTTTATAATTTCTTCCGCAGCATTGTCTAGCGTCGCCCAGGGTATTTCAGAAACTTGAGCCGTTAGGAAATCTTTTGTTTGAATTGCTCTTATGCCAATCACATAAGGCTTTTTCGCTGAAGAGCCGTTGACTGCGTAGAAGACCCGCGTAATCTTCGGGTTTTCAGTTATAATCTTCTTTTGAAGCGAAACCATTTTTTGGATTGCCGTCTGGTGAATTCGCCCATCTGTTGTCTGGACACTTATGCCGACAACCTCACCATAACGTCGCTTTCCACTTTCCACTCCAGTAGCCTTATCCTTGAAGATTTTTACATTGACGTTTCTTGATGGAACGTTAAGGAAACGCGCTGCTGTTTCTTGTATGTGAAGGATTCCAGAAGACGTTTCAGACTCTTCATTATCAATTATTACGGCGAAATATTGGCTTGGAGCATGCTTCACAAGTTCACGCTCAACAATAGCCGTGGCTTTCTTCAATGTTTCAAGCTTGTCTAGATGAATTTCGCCGACCACGCGCACGGATAAGCCTGGACCTGGGAAGGGTTGCCGCTCTGAAATTTCTGGTGGCAGCCTCAAGTGCCTTGCCACTATTCTGACCTGCCACTTATACAGTGTTAAGAGTGGCTCAACTACTTTGAAGCCGTATTTTTCCATCGGGTTTATCCCCATTTGTTCCAGAACATTGTGTTGTGTTTTTACGCCGCCGACTGTTTCCACAATGTCTGCTTGGATTGTACCTTGCACAAGAACTTTGCAACCCTCATTTTTCGCTGTTTCACCCAAAACTTGATAGAACGTATCGCGGAACACCTTGCGTTTTTCTTCGGCATCCCTCAAGTCTTTCATGGCGTTTAAAAAGCGTTCACGGACATCAACTACTTTTGTTGGAACACCTAAAGGAGGCTTGGATAATATTTCAGCTACACGTTCTGGTTCGCCTTCCCGCATAAAAGCATCGTTAAGTATTACGCAAACAACGTTATCGCCGATCGCCTTGTGCGTCAAAACCGCACATGTTGTGCTGTCAACGCCTCCAGAAACAGCAACAAGCGCTCTTTCCTCACCAATATTCTTTCTTATTTCTTCGATTTCAGCATCAGCGAACTTTTTCGGGTCAAATGTTTCCATTTTATACCACCGAAACCGCCATTGATTTTCTAATAGGACAGCTTATGATTTACTGTTATAATACTAACCAAGTTTTAAGCTTTCACTTAGCAACAACATTTCAATTAAAAGATAAAATTGGTTTAAGCAAAATTTTGGTTTATGAATTATTCTTTGAAAAAGTGACTGAGGCGAGGCTGGAGGAAACTCGCCTTTAACCGCCGTGACCCGTTTAAAGTTTTTATTCCAAACTTTTATGCTAAATAATGGGGCTTAACGTGGTTCAAGTAAAAGCTGAGGATTTGAAAGCTTTAGCGTATTCAGTGAAAGAGTTGAACGAAAGCTACGAAGATTTACTAAGCGCGATAAAGGGGACAACGAAGGAAGTGAGAGAAACGAAGAAGTTATGGCGTAAGGGGAACAACTCAATCTTGATAAAGGTTGGTTTAGCGTTGATAGCCTTTCCAGACCCAACAATAAGCGACATTGTTGGAACAGCACTAGTCGCCGCAGGAACCGTCCAAATGGGCATCCGCCACCGCACTTTATACGTTGAAGATATATACAAAACATTCAACAAAACATTCAAAGATTTGTTAGAAGTTAGGCATAACCTCTAGAATTAGAAGTTTTAAAAGCTTATATTTACTGCATATTGTAAGCATAATATGCTGGAGGGAGACAGATGAAAATTGTAACTGTACTATTGCCAGAAGCTTATTTGGAAGGTTTAGACGAGCTTGTTAGGGCGAACATGTATCCAAGCAGGAGTTCAGCTATAAGGTCTGCTGTTAGAGACCTGCTAAAGAAGGAACTTTGGGAAAGACGCGAAAAATAGCCCCTGCTAGACAGTTGCAAGCGCCCTAATCTGTTTGGCAGCCTCAGCTGGATTCGATGCTTGAGCTATGGCTCGACCAACGATGAGATAACGCGCACCAGCATTTAACGCAGCTTTTATTTCTCCACCTTGAGCCCCAATTCCAGGAGAATAAATCGGGGTTTTAGCGCCAAGTATTTCACGTATTTCCCTTATTTTTTCGGGGTATGTCGCGCCAACGACAACTCCGTCAGCGTTCCACAAGAGCGCCCTTTTTGCAAATAGAATGTATTGTGGAATTTTCTCCCCAGTTTTTTGGTCAATGACCGCCTGCCCGTAGCCTTCGCTTGCACCTTTATGGCTCATGTAAGCCAATAAAATTATGCCACGTTTTAGCCTTCGAGCCACATCAAAAATTGGCTTTATGCCCTCCTCCCACCCAATGAAGGGGTTAGCAATCAAAGCATCAAAACCAGCAGCATAATAGTATTCGGCAATTACCTGGTTTGTTGAGCCTATGTCGTTTGCCTTACAGTCGATTATTGCCATAAGCCCTAAACTGTGGGCTTTGTCCACAAGTTTTTGAACACCATTAAATAAGCCTAGAGGAAGAACCAAGTGGTGATTAATTTTCACGGCGCAAACATGTTGATGCGCAGCTTCCAACACACTTTCTGCCCTGTGGAAAAGGCTCTCGCGGTTTTCTGGCTTTTCAAATGGAAAATCCAAAGCCAAAACGATCTTTGACCCCTTAGCCCGCGCTGTTTCCTCCATCCTAACTCGGAAACTCATGCAGTACCACCGCTTTTTATTTGGATGTTGAACTAAAAACTTTTATCACGCCAATTTCCCCGACAGAAACAGCTTTAATGTATGAAAGCGTCGTCTCCACAGCGTTTCGCAATTGTTCTATGCTTATTCCTAGGGCGCCATAGCCAACTATTAGCACATTTCGCGTTTGTTCAGTTATCTTCGTACTATCAGAGTCGCGGTATGGATAAACGCATAAAACTTGCCTTTCATCTGTCAAAACAAGCATTTTATCAGTCAAGTTGACGGGCTTACTCATGCCTATGCCCATAAAGGTTTCCCCATTTTTTGCGAAGCGAACATGGAATGGCGGCGCTAGATGGTCAGCGTCGAGTCCGCTTATGGGAATTATGGTCTGCATAGACGCCAGATTGTAGGCATCAACAACGGTTGATATGCGTGGAAGCTCTTCTCCATGCAGAACTCTACGCAATAAGGCTTCGCCAGAAGGCCTCGTTTTTGTTGGGTCTATGTCAAGTTTCCAGTAAAAGTCTCTGTAAGCACGCACAACGGGATTATCCTTCAACGTTTCTACATTGTATTTGCTTCTGACTTCCTCGTAAACGGCTTTCTTAAGCCTTTGAATATGCGCGTTGTCTCTTTCTGGGCGCACACCATTTATTGTCCCGACACATATGGCCAGTTCTGGAAACCTTGCTGCGACTTGTGGACCCCAGTTAACAGCAATCTGCATTTGGAAGACACGCTCCGTCTTAATTTAATGTCAGCGTTAGATATTTAACCGCTAGTGACAGAATCTCGACTATACAATAAGGTTAATGACAGCGTGGAAAAATGCTAGGCGAACTTGCGGCTTTAGGAGCAGCATTAAGCTGGACTGCATCAGCAATCCTATATAAAGAGGCATTAGAGAAGACGAAGCCCATATCAGCAAATATCATACGCTTGGCATCCACAAGCGCAATACTAATCACTTTTACGTTTGCTATCGGCAAGTTCGAGGTTCTGATGGATATGCCTCTACAAGCGGTTGCCATGGCAGCGGTCAGCGGCATTATCGGTCTTGGATTCGGAGATACATTGTATATGAAAAGCCTAAAACTTGTGGGGGTTGCACGCGCCGTCCCAATAACATGCACCTATCCACTCTTCAACCTTGTTTGGGCAGCATTTCTAGTAAATGAAACAATCACCGCTCCAATAATTATTGGAGCATTCGCAATAGTTCTTGGGATATGGCTCCTTAGTCGAAGGGAAAAGACGGATATAAACGCTCTAGAAAAGAAAACAATTGTTGTTGGAGTTGTTTTTGCACTTTTAACAGCAATCATTTGGTCAATAAGCATAACAATGGTTAACATCGCTGTAAAGGAGGCACCCGACCTTGAACACGCCCTAGCAATTAACATCATTAGAACAATGGCAATTGCAACTTCGCTTTTGGCCTTAGCCCCAATAATTGACAGAGACCACGGTTTTCTCAAAATGCAGAGAAAAACACTCGCCACGCTCGTCTTCGGGGGAATCGTAGCTCTAGGGTTGGGATGGTTCCTCCTAACCTACAGCTTTACACAAACAACAGAAGCACAAGCAGTGCCGATTTCCTCAACAACACCACTATTCTCAACACTGTCAGCAGTAATCCTCCTACGTGAAAAAGTAACAGTAAAAGATGTTGCTGGTTCAATAACCATCGTAGCTGGAATCTTTCTAATCTTTGCAGCTTAAAAAGGGTAAGTGGCTGCAAGCGCTTGCAACCAAAAATTTTATATGCCAAAAACTAGGATTGTCGATGTGGGTCTTGGAGACCCAAACAGGTGAGATTGGAAAAGTTTTAGAGAAAAACGAAGCGCAAAATCTCTCCATTCTAGGAAACACAAAAGAAAGGCAAAAGCTGCTTTCAACAATAGAGATGCACGCCGTCGTGAAAATCGAGGCGAGCCTACTAAAAGGGGCAAGAAAATACTTTGAAGAAAACGATTTCATCGAAGTTGTAGTTCCACACATCACAAAGGCAACGGGCGCATGTGAAAACATCGCAACAATGTTTGAACTGGACTACTTTGGAAAAAAAGCGTACCTAAGCCAAACGGGGCAACTCTACCTAGAAGTTTTGACACCATTCCTTGAAAAAGTTTGGTGCATAGGACCAAGCTTCAGAGCAGAACCATTAGCGGATGAACGCCACCTAGCTGAATTCACCCTAATCGAATTGGAGTTTGCCGGCAACTTTGAAGAATTGCTAAAGCACATAGAGGGAACAATCTGCTCAATGATAAACTGTGCACTAAGCGAAAGAGAACACGAGTTGCTGTTGCTAAACGTTGACATTGAAAGGCTTAAGAGAATTAAAAGACCATTCCAGAGGATAACATACACGGAAGCAGTTGGGCTTCTGGCAGGGTATTGCGTCCAATGGGGTGATGACCTAAAAAGCCACCATGAAAAAATGCTTGTTCAAATGCACGGAAACCAACCGCTTTTTGTGACGCATTATCCAAAGCCCATAAAGTTCTTTAACATGCGGGAAAACGACGAAAACCAAGCAATAGTAAACAGCGCAGACTTGCTATTACCAGCAAGCGGAGAAGCCGTTGGCGCAGCTGAACGCGAATACAGATATGAGAAACTCTATGAACGCCTTATCAACTCAATGATGTTTAAACAACTCGTCGCAAAAGGCGGAAGCATAGAAGACTTTAGATGGTACCTAGAATTCTACAAAGAACCTAGACCGCTGCACTCCGGATGCGGCATAGGACTAAACCGAGTGACACAATTCGTCCTAGGAACAAGCGACATAAGAGCCACAACAGCCTTTCCACTTAACAAGGACTCAGTGCTATAATCCATTTTCTCCTTTTTCTATTTTCTTTTAGTAACTGTTTAAGTCTAGCCTAAATTGTTTGCAAAGTTTTGAGTATATTTGGCTCAAAGAGGTATTCGCCACCACCAACTATTTTCAAGTCTACGTTAACCTTGTCGCCGTCGATTTTAATGATGTTGTAGGAATTCTGATAGAAGCCTCTAAGCCTACTTGTGGAAACAGCTCCAGCATAAACAATTGATAAACCTCCAAGATTCCAAACCCATGGACGGTGACGGTGCCCGCATAAGACTAAGTTTACGCCATAAGAGACGAGAGTCCAAAGCACGTCGCCAGCATCAACTATCATGTTCTTCTCCATTCCCGTGTCCGGCGCTGGCAAAAGGTGATGGTGCATCGCTACAATTTTAAACTTGCCACTGTAACTTTCTAGGCATTCTCTCAACCAAAGCCTCTGACGATAACCAACCTCACCGCCATCCTGGTCTGGTCTAGAAGAGTCCAACATTATCAGAACAGCCTCACCCATCTCGGTTATTGACCATGGTTTACCGAAGAACCTTGGAAATAGCCTATACCCCGTGTTTCTTGCATCGTGATTTCCACTCCCCACAATCAAGTTCTTACACTTTATCCTTTGCAGGTAATTTTGCGCTTCTTGAAACTCCTCAAGCAAGCCTTCCTCAGTCAAGTCGCCAGTAACAACAACCAAGTCGGGGTTCAACTCGTTTATTTCATCCACAGCCTTTTCCAGCATACCCCTTTCCAATTTTGCACCCACGTGAATGTCAGACAGGTGAACAATGGACAAGTTGTTTTCTACACCCATTTTACATCACTCCTCGCCCAGAAACCGAAGCAAACGCGGTTTTGATGGGCGTTTAATACATGATTTGCCTTTTAACATGGCGCCCAATAGCAAAATACTTGAAAGACTGTTTCAGCCTCGTTACTTGTGGGCGCATTTCAGATCCTTCCTTTTCTTTCATATCCCAAAATATAAACATTGTGCATGTACCTTATAAAAAGCGGTACAGTTTTATATTTGCATGTTTTAGGGTGAGACTTGGCGGACTGCATGTCAATATCTCCAAGTGTTCGAGAGGTTCTTGCGAGGCGTATTGCTGGTGAGATAATTCTTTCAAGTAAGCCTGGTGCAACTATGCGGAAGTGGCGTGAGCTTTTTGCTGTTTCGCAGACAACCATCTCGGACAAAATGGTTATCTCTTCTTCTGTTATTAGCGACTACGAGAGTGGTAGGCGTCAGAGTCCTGGGACGCGGTTTATTAGGCGCTTTGTTTGGGCTTTGTTGCAGATTGATGAGGAACGTGGCGGGCGTTTTATTCGTGAGTTTGCTAAGCTGACGAGTTCGCCTAGTGTGGCAGTTATTGATTTGCGTGAGTTCCCTATTCCAGTGCGTGTTGAGTATTTGTGTAAGGCCATTAGGGGTGAAGTTGTTGCTTGTTCCAGCCTTTTTGTTAAGGAGGTTAATGGCTATACGATTGTTGATGGGCGTAAGGCTGTTGAGACGCTTTCTGGTTTTGAATATTCTCAGCTTTTGGGTGTCACAACTGAGAGGGCTTTGGTTTTTACAAATATTGGTGGTGAGTGTTCGCCTATGATGATTGTGCGTTTGAGCAGCCTAAAACCTCGTGTGGTTGTTTTTCACGGTGCCAAACCAGACGATTATTCTGTTAGGCTTGCGGAGTATGACCGTGTTCCGCTTATTTACTCTAGTTTGTCAACTCTTGAGCAGCTTGTTAAATCTCTTCGTAAACTTTACCGTATTGCACTGCGCAAAAAGCTGGGCAGGGGCGTTCGTCCTCCGCCTAAAATTAGCGTTTAGCGCGTGAAAAGCCATGATTAGGGCTGGGTGTTGCGGTTTTCCAACAAGCATGAAAAGGTACTTTGAAAACTTTAGCCTTGTTGAGTTGAACAGCACTTTTTACGAGTATCCACGCTTGGAAACTGTCGCTGGTTGGCGTGAGAAGGCGCCTGAAAACTTCGAGTTCACAGTTAAAGCCCATCAAGACATAAGTCATAAAGCGAAGATGCGATTGGATGAAGCAAGCCATGAAGCTTTTGAAGCTATGAAGCGGATATGCAAAACTTTGAGGGCGAGTATATTGTTGATCCAGACGCCTGGCTCTTTTCGTCCAGACAGGCTTGGTGACGCGGAGAAGTTTTTTAGGGCTGTTGACCGTGAGAGTTTGACTATTGTTTGGGAGACGCGTGGACCAGGGTGGGAGAAGCCTGAGGTTTATGAGAGGCTTAGTCAGGTTTTGGGCAGTTTGGATGTTGTACATGTTACGGATCCGTTTCGTGTTTTGCCAGCTTATACGAGTCAGGTTGCCTATTTTCGGTTGCATGGCTTGGGCGAAGAACTTTATTATTATCAGTATACGGACGACGAGTTGCGGAGGCTTGGCGAAATCGCTAGAAGGTTTGAAGCGAAGGGTAAGACTGTTTATGTACTTTTTAATAATCTTTCCATGTTTGAGGATGGATTGCGCTTTGTTGAGTATCTTGCCAAAGGAGAGTTTCCGAAAATCACAGGTGGTTTTGTGGGTTTGGAATCTGTGAAAAGTGTTGTTGGGAAGACGCGTTATCCAGCGCCTAAAAGTGTGCTTGTTAAGAGGGCTGGTTGGAGACTTGTGGAGGTTGAGGAGGGTAGACAGGTCAGGCTTGCGGAGTTGTTGGCTGAGTTGCCTTCGAAAACTTACAAGGATGCGGAAGAGGTGTTGAAAGCGTTAGAGGCTGTTGGAAAGTTGGGTAAGTTAGCCGATTTTTAGCTCTAGAATTTTTGTTTTAAGCAGTTTAAAATCTTCTATGAGTGTTTGTTTGTATTTGGCGTTGTAAAGTGCTGCTGCGGGGTGGAATGTTGGGAAAACGTGTACATTCAAGCCTAGAACGTTCGCCTTGTAGAGTTTTCCGCGGGTTTCTGTTATGCCTTTGAAGGGTAAACCAGCCTTGGCGAAAATGTACGCAGTTGAGTGGGTTCCAAGCGTTACGATTATTTTTGGTTTTACTGCGTTTATCTGCCTGTCCAAGTATGTCGTACAAGTGCTTATCTCGTTTGGTTGTGGTTCGCGGTTTCCGGGCGGTCTACACTTTAGTATGTTGCATATGAAAACGTCTTGGCGCTTCAAGCCTGCCTCAGCCAAAAGCGATTCTAGAAATTTCCCAGCAGCACCAACGAATGGTCTGCCCTGAACGTCTTCCCAGTAGCCAGGCGCCTCGCCGATAAGCATTATTTTTGCGTTGGGGTTACCCTCACCAGGAACAGCGTTTTTACGAGTTCTATGCAAAGGACACTTAGTGCAATTTAAAATTTCAGACGTTATATAATTCAATTGACTACGTGTTGTCAAGGATGTGCCCCTAGCGTGCCGTAATATTGCTGTACAATTCATAATTGCAAGCTTTAACTCTTGTGCATACTTTTAAGCATTTAAAAACAACATTGTAACGCCCATTCTATTACTTTCCCTTAATAGCGTTACATATCGTGTTGAAGTCTTCTTTATTTATACTTATTATTGAAACCTGAAGGTATTGGTTCCATGTTCTTCCTTTGTCTGCAATAAAATAATATCATCTGCCAGATTAGGTTTCACCACTTAGCTTTCCCTTTTGTCCATCCGAGATCTTTTTGTTATAGAAATGTTTGCCAATAAGCTTTACTATTGGGGGCATCCACTCCACTTTTAGAATATGCATTTCAGCGCTTCTGCGCCCTTCATGCCAACCTTAACGCCTAAGGCTTGAGCCCTACTCGTAACCGCCCTAACCTCGCCATTCAAAACGTCATCAAAACTTTTAACGCCACTAACAACAGCAGCGGCAACACCCAAACGCTCAGCAGTCTCAACATTCAAAAAACCACACATAACAAAACCTCTATCCGCAACAACAATCAACAAAGGCGCAGAAGAACCAGGCAAATCAACACGCACACCCAAACACGCTTTACCATCAACACTCAAACGCTCAACAACAACCAAGCCCAAACACCACCCACACGAAACACATACATACACAAACAAAAATAAAACTTACCACAAAAGGCGCACCAAATGCTAACAAAACTAAAACAAAAAACCCAAAAACTCCTAGAAAACCAGGCAAAAACAGCAACAAAAATAGGACTAACACCAAACACAATAACCGCCATAGGCATAACACTCGCAATAGCATCAGCAACCGCCTACACGCAATGGAAAACAAACAACGCATACATCCTCACAGCAGCAATCCTCCTAATACTATCAGGATACTGCGACGCCCTAGACGGAGCAACAGCACGCCTAACACAAAAAACAACACCATTCGGAAGCTTCCTAGACTCACTCCTAGACAGATACGCCGAAGCCGCAATATACACAGCATTAATCACAAGCGGACTATGCGAACCACATTGGGGCATAATAGCCCTAATAGGCTCACTACTCGTAAGCTACACACGCGCAAAAGCAGAAACGCTCCAAATAAAAATGGAGACGATAGGAATAGCAGAACGTCCGGAACGTCTAATCATACTAACAATAGCAACAATGATCGCCTACTTCTGGCAACCAACCCAAACCCTAAACTACACAACAATGATACTGGCAACACTAACAAACCTAACAGTCATACAACGCACAGTACACGCATACAAAAACCTAAAAGAAACAAAAACGCCTAAAAACGCCTCCGCGAACGCAAACGACGCTCATCACGCGCCCTAACTTTAACAATACCCCTATGCACAGCACAAGAAATACAATAATACTTAGTGTCAACCCAACTGGACAAATAAGTCCCACGCTGACGAAGCTCCTTAGCTAGCTGCGGATCAACAATAGAACGCCTAACAGTAACCTTCTTAGCTTTATCACGAGGAACAAGTTGCCCACACATCGCACACTGAACAACACCACTACTACCCTTACCACCCTTCGACCGCCCACGACTCTTACGCTTATAAGGCATAAACCACAACCCCGACAAACGAACTAACAACAACCACCCTTATATATCATTCCTCAACCTCAAAAGAAACGCAATATTCGCTTTTGCATCAACACGCGGAACAATCCTCCCAACAGAAGAAGTAAAAAGCGTAGTAACACCAGGACCATGCCCCGAACTCACACAATTAGTATGCACAACAATACCAACGGAAACCGCACCCTTACGATAAATTCGCCCAAAAGAATGATCAGCATCTAAAATAGCAACCAAATCGCCCAACCTCAAATCATCAAGCCCAAACTCACGGCGAACACCCTCATCAAAAAGCTGAATATCATAATCCCCAGAGTAAGTCTGATTCGCACCCAAACCAGAACCCATAATCCCAGCGGGAACAACATGCGTAACAGGAACAACAAGCTTATCATCCTCAACCTTAGGGTCGATAGCATCCAAAAAACGTGGATCCAAATTCATAACCCTGACATCAGAAAAATCCAAAAGCCTCAAACCAACGCCAAACGCTTTAACAAGAACCTTATCACCCAACATAAGCTTCTCAAGAGTTTCAGGCGGAAAATCAACCAAAACATGCTCAATCCCGCCGTGTTTACCAGTAACAACACCCTTAGCACCTTTAGCATCACCGCTAACAACGACAGCCTCATTACCAATACAGGAAAGAACGTTCAAAGCAGCATTCGCACCCTGACCAAAACGCGGATCATTCTCCCTATTCTCAATACTCACACCAGGCTCAACATGATCAGCCTCCCAACCACAAGCAAGATCCCCAACACGCACATTGTACGTTATACCGCCAACACCAGGCAAAACCACTGGAGTTCCCTCAGCAGAAATATTGTATACGCCCCTACCAAAAACAGGACTAACAACATCACCAAAAACCGAAATCTTAACCAACCTTTCAACATTTGTCCGCAACACGCCAATCCCACACTTTCAGCTATAGGCTATAACAAACCCGACGCTAATAAAATTTCTTCACTGCAAAACCGCTGTAGCCACGTAGACATGACAAGTTTTAAATGTTCGATTTCAATTTTGAGTGAGTGAAGCAAAAACGCAGCGCAAAAGACATACAATGTGGCGAAAAACATGTCAGAAATTGGATTAAGATCCTCGCGACTACTAGTCAAAGATGTAATGAGTAGCCCAGTCATAACCATCACAGAAGACGCACCAGCAAACAAAGTCGCCGAACTAATGGACGAACACGGCTTAGGATGCATAATCGTCACAAGCAAAGAGGGAAAACCCCTTGGAATAATAACTGAAAGAGACCTTGTAGCAAGAGTTTTAGCCAAAAACGCCAAGCCAGATTCCGTTAAAGCCAACGAGGTTATGACTTCACCATTAATCACAATAGAACCAGACGCAACAATAAGCGAAGCCGCAAGAAGAATGAGTAGATTAAACATCAGAAGACTAGGCGTGATTTACAAGGGACAGTTAATAGGAGTGCTTTCAAGCAAAGACATATTATCAGTCATGCCAGAACTGCTGGAAACAATACAGGAACACGCCATCATAGAAAGCGAAAATAGAGCGCAAGAAGCAACAGAAGAAAGCGTGCCCCTCACAGGATACTGCGACCGCTGTGGAGTTTGGTCAGACGATTTAAAGGAGGTTAATGGTGAGTTTCTCTGCGAAGACTGCAGGGTTGAGTTGGAAAGCGAGGAATGAGGGGCAATTCTTGCGTGTTAAAGAATTAATGGATGAAAAACACCCGTTCATACATGCTGATGAACTTGCAACGAAAGCCCGCGCAATAATACGTCAATATGGTTTGAGGATACTTCCAGTAACCGACGAGAATAGGAAACTTTTGGGAAAAGTTTCCCGCCGCGATATTATGGCAGTATCGTCTTCAGTGTCGCCAATAAGAGTGAGGGGCATAATGACACAGCCAAAATACGTGACAACCGTGGAAGACGAAGTTGTATCAACCATTAGGGATATGCTGCGTGTGGATGCTTGGCACGCTCCAGTTGTAAATTCGCCTACAGAGAAAACTTACACTGGTGTTTTTGGCTTGGAAGGTTTCATCGAATTTTCGATTAAAACAAGTCCGGAGAAACTGGCGAGGGAAGTTTCTGAAATAATGACGAAAAACGTTTTGGCATGCTCGCCAGATGACGAGATTGATAATGTTTGGCGTTTGATGTTTGAAAAGCGCCTTGCAGGCTTACCAGTTGTGAAGAATGGAAAAATTGTTGGAATAGTCACACAAAAAGACCTCATTGAAAGGGGAGTTACTATGCCAACTTTTGAGTCTGTGAAGGGACGTTTTAGGTCTTCATCGAAAATTTCCATGGTTATGAACACGAACGTTATAACAGTCAATCCACCAGTGAAGGCGATTCAAGTTGCAAAAGTTATGATTTCGAAGGATATAGGAAGAGTTCCAGTAAAGGATGAAAACGGCAAATTAATAGGAATTGTTGATAGGGAAGACATTGTTAGGTTGCTTGTAAAATAAAAATGAGGGAAATGGGTGAGTCGTGAAACGTTTAGAAGAACTTTAAAAGAGAAGGGCAAACCGTCATCCAAAAAGCCTCCATCCAAGAAATACGAAAGTGAAATATTACACGTTGCAAAAAGCCCTGTTGTAACAAGTGCATCAACCATTCCAATCCATGATGCAATTCAAATAATGACAAAAGAAGGATTCCGAAGAATACCAATAGCAAACCCTGGAACAAAGGTTTTGGAGGGAATTATAACAGCAACTGACATTATAGATTATCTTGGTGGCGGGAAAAAATTTGAGATAATTGAGAAGAAGCTTGGCAGCAATATTTTCAAGGCTATAAATGAGCCTGTAAGGTTGATAATGACGAAGGACGTCATTGCTGTTGAAACATCTGCAAGGATAAGTGGTGCAATAAATCTGATGATTGAAAAAAACCTTGGAGGCTTACCCGTTGTTGATCCCCAAAATCACGTGCGTGCAATAATTACAGAAAGAGACATTGTTAATATTTTTGCCAACAAGATAAGCGGTGTAAAGGTTTCTCAGTTAATGTCTGAAAAAGTTGTCACAGCCCTGCCTAAAACAACAATTTTTGAAGCGGAAAAGACCATGACAAGTCAAGGCTTTAGGAGACTTCCGATAATATCGGATGGAAAGGTTGTTGGCATAGTAACATCCATGGATATAATACGCTTTTTCGGCTCAGGTAAAGTTTTTGAAAAACTACGGTCTGGAACAATCATACAGGTTTTGAACACGCCAGCGCTTGAAATCGCCACAAAGGAAGTTACAATAATTGAACCTCAAGCAGATGCTGGGCAAGCGGCAAAAATAATGCGCGACAAAAATTTGGGCGCTATTCCAGTTGCTGAAAATGGAAAACTTGTGGGTATAATAACGGAAAGGGACTTCTTTAAGCTGATAGCATAAGCTTTTAACAACCTATAACAGCCTTATTAGTAAAGCAAAAGAGAGCTGAAAAGTTTGAGGGCAGACTTAATTCTAAGCAATGCAAAAGCCTATATCGATGATGCAATAGTTGACTGCAGCGTCGCAATCAATAATGGAAAAATCACGAAAATAGGCAGAGAGGCACATATGCCGAAAGCCGGAAAAGTCATCAACTTGAAAGGATTGTTGGTTTTGCCGGGGTTAATTGATGTTCATGTGCACTTGCGGGATGAAGGAAAAGCCTACAAAGAGGATTTTTACAGCAGCACGGCAGCGGCTGCTGCTGGTGGAATAACAACGGTTTTGGATATGCCTAACAATGAGCCGGTAACCATGAGCGTTGAAACGCTGAGGGCTCGTATGGAAAGAGCTGAAAAGACCGTTTTGGTTAATGTTGGTTTTTACTCTGAATTTCCAAGGAATTTAAGCGAGATGAGGGGAATCGTTGACGCTGGCGCTGTGGCGTTTAAACTTTTTATGATTGAGCAGGTTGGAGGGCTAAACGTTAGGGATGATTCTTCTCTGCTTGAAGCGTTTAAAGTTCTTAGCAGACTGGATATGCTTGTTGCTGTTCACGCTGAGGATGGGGCAATGGTAAAGGCAGTTGAGGACGAGCTAAAACAGAAGAATCGCAATGACATTGAGGCTTTTCTCGAAGCTCACTCTGAAAACGCAGAAACAAGCGCCATAAAACGCCTTTTAGCCACAGCAAAAAGTGCACGCAACAAGATTCACTTCTGCCATGTAAGCACGAAAAGCGGGCTTGAAGTTATCCGCGAAGAAAAACGCTCCAAGATGCCAGTAACATGCGAGGTGACCCCCCACCATCTTTTCTTATCTGTTGAAAACTTGAAAAATGTGGGTGCGATGGCTTTGACGGTGCCTCCGGTTAGGGAAGAACATCACGCAAAGGCCCTTTGGACGGGAATAAAAGAAGGTTTAGTGGATGTTATAGCTTCAGACCATGCTCCACACACTTTTGAAGAGAAAATGGCAAACACTGTTTGGAATGTTAAGACTGGAATAGCTGGTTTAGAGACAACGTTGCCACTTTTACTTACGGAAGTCAACTGTGGAAATTTGCTGTTAGCAGACATTGTTAGGCTTATGGCGGAGAAGCCAGCTAAAATTTTTAGTTTAAAGGAGCGGGGCTTTTTGAGTGAAGGAAATAATGCTGATTTAACTGTTATAGACTTAAAGAGGAGGGGAAAAATTGATGCATCGAAATTTTATTCCAAGGCAAAGTTTTCTCCCTTTGATGGGTGGCAGTTTGAAGGAAAACCCGTTAAGACTTTTGTAAACGGTGAGTTGGTGATGGATGAGGGAGAAATCGTTGGTAAAGCTGGAGTTGGTAGAGTTTTGCGGAGAGAATGAATTTTGAAGTTCATTGCTGATGGCATGCTTGGAAAGTTGACACGTTGGCTTCGTATGCTTGGGTATAACGTGAAATACTCAAATAAACTGGATGATGCTCAACTGATAATAATAGCCAAAAAAGAACGCAGAATTTTACTAACAAGAGATTTGGAACTTTATCAGCAAGCCACAGCAAAAGGTGTCAACGCCATTTACCTAGAAGGAACAAACGAAGCTGAAAGACTTGCGCAGCTAGCAAAGCGGTTTAAGATTCCCCTAGAAATAGACTTGAAAATTTCACGCTGCCCAAAATGCAACACGCGTGTAAAGCCAGTTCCAAAAGAGAACATAGAAAATAAGGTGGAGAAAACTACTTTCAAATTCTATGATGAATTCTGGCAATGTCCGAAATGCGGGCAAGTTTACTGGCAAGGAGCACATTGGGCAAGAATCAGAAAAACACTTGAAGAAGCGAAGGAAATGCTGAAAAGTGAAGCGGCGTAAACTATCATTCTTCTTCCAAAAGCCATTTTAATGGAATATCCTGGTATGTGCCGTCTGGCAGTACACGCCTAATTGTTATTGGTAGTATGCCAGCCTCAAGCTCTTTTAACGCGATGTCTATTGGGCTTGAGAAAACTTCCGAAACATCGACAAGTATTGGTGCTCCCATTGAGATTTGTAAAGCCCTAGCCCCCACTATCCTAGCCCTTTCAAAACGAGTTAGTTTAGGCGGGCCAATCAAGATTTTCTTCTCTTTTTTAGACGTTTCCTAATACTCTCCAGCACCTTCTGGCATACCCTTCGGAGGTGTTGGAGTCTTCATTTTTCCAGCAGCAATAACGTCATCAATTTTCAATATCATTGAAGCCGCTTCGGTGGCTGACTTGATAATCTGCTTTTTAACAGCCAATGGTTCAAAAACTCCAGCAACCGCCATGTCTTGAACCTTTCCAGAAAGAACCTCTATCCCAGTCCAAACTTCGCCTTTTTCGTGGCGAACTCTAAGTTCTGAAAGCACGTCAATCGGGTCTAACCCAGCATTTTCCGTCAATGTAACTGGAACGGCCTCCAAGGCTTCTGCAAAACTTTTAACAGCAAGTTGTTCCCTTCCTGGAAGGGTTTCAGCGTGTTTCTTAAGAGCTTTTGAAACTTCGAGTTCAGGTGCTCCACCTCCAGCCACTATTTTTGGTTCTTCCACGACATTTTTAGCGACGCATAGCGCATCATGCAGAGACCTTTCTGCTTCGTCCACTATGCGTTCTGTGCCACCTCTTATCAAGATTGTAACCGCCCTCGGATGCTTACAGCCCTCTATAAACGTCATTTTGTCGTCGCCTATCTTGCGCTCTTCAACAAGGCTTGCGTATCCAAGGTCTGCAGGGCTCATGTCATCTATATTTGTTATCATTTTTCCGCCAGTAGCCTTAGCAAGTTTTTCCATGTCTGACTTTTTGATGCGGCGAACGGCTAATATACCGTTTCTAGCTAAAAAGTGCTGCGCCATGTCATCGATGCCCTTCTGACACAAAACCACATTTGCGCCGACAGCGACGAGCTTTTCAACCATGCTTTTCAGCATTTCTTCCTCTTGCTTAAGAAAAGCCTCCATCTGCTCTGGGCTTTCGATGTTTATTTTTGCGTCAAACTCTGTCTTCTCAATTTCCAAAGAAGCGTCAAGCAAAGCTATTTTAGCGTTTTCCACGCGTTTAGGCATGCCTGAGTGAACAACTTCCTTGTCCAAGACTATGCCTTGGATTAGCTTTGTATCCCTCAGCGATTCCCCTGGTTTTTTCTCAACTTTTACGTCGTCAACGTCCACCTTATATTTGCCATTTTCTTTTTCTGCAACTTCGAGGATGGCTTTTACGGCTAGCTCAGCCAAGTATTCGCGGTGCTCAGCAACGAGTTTGCTTGCCATCGAAGTCATCGCAGCCATTTTCGCGTATTCTTGAGTTTTCGCGCCAACTTTTATGGCTATTTCGTCGAGAACTTCAAGCGCTTTTTCAGAGGCTTTCTTGTAGCCGTCAATTATTATTGTTGGGTGAATGTTCTTGCCTATTAACTCTTCAGCCTTGTTAAGCAGTTCGCCAGCTATTATTACGGCTGTTGTTGTTCCATCACCAGCCTCGTTGTCCTGTGTTTTTGCAACTTCAACCATCATTTTCGCGGCTGGATGCTGAACATCCATCTCATCGAGAATTGTGCGCCCATCACTGGTTATCGTGACGTCGCCGAAGCTGTCAACAAGCATCTTATCCATACCTTTTGGTCCAAGGGAACTTTTTACAGTTTCAGCTATAATACGTGCAGCCATAATATTTGCATGTTGTGCCTCTCTACCTCTGCTTCGGCTTGAACCTTCCTTCAATATTAAAACTGGAACTCCACCAGCTTGTGCAGTTGACAAATCAAATAACCTCCTTCGTGCGTCTCAATGAGAAACATCATTACAATATAAATTTTTCTAAAAGAATAGCCTAAAGTTAGATTTCATTACCGTCTAAATAGGCTTTAGCACAGTTTTCAAGCCAGTTCCAGTGAGAATCACAACCACGCTTCCACCTTTTGAAACTTCCACGCGCCCAAATTGCTTCTTATAAGCTGCGTATGCAACAGCGGAGCTTGGCTCAACAAAAAAGCCTTTCCTCGCAAGTTCAATAAAAGCATCAAAAATTTCATTTTCTTCAACCAAAATCGCATCACCGTTTACATCTCTCAAACTTTTAACCATCACATCTAAAAGCGGCGGATTCACGCTGACCAACGCATCTGCAATTGATGTTACCTTTTCCGGAGGCATATAAGGTATGTTCTTGAATTTGTGGTATAATGGTGAAGCTTGTCTTGTCTGGCAAGCCACGATTTTCGGCATAACTTTAATGACGTTAGATTCCAGCAAATGCTTAAATCCGTCTATGACGCCTAGAAGAAGGGTCCCAGCAGAAACTGGCAGATAAATTCTTTCTGGAGAATGCCACTCAAACTGTTCAGCTATTTCGTATGCGAGACTTCGTATTCCATCTCTAAAAAGCGGATGCAAAATGTGCCCAACATAAAATTTCCCTTTCTCAGTTTTCTGGGCTTCTTCTGCGACTCTGCTGCGATTACCAGAAACCTTAACGACTTCTGCACCATAAAATTTTATTTGGTCAAGTTTTGGTCCAGAAACATTTTCTGGAACATAAATTTTCGCTTTTAATCCAGCGCGTGCAGCATAAGCCGCTATCGAAGCGCCAGCGTTGCCAGATGAATCTTCAGAAAGATAGCCACAGTTCTTTTTGATTAGTTTGTGCAGGGCTGATATGAGGACTGTGGAGCCCCTATCCTTGAAAGAGCCTGTTGGGTTAAGGTTTTCAAGCTTAAAGTATAAGTTTTCAGAAGCCTTAACTACCGGTGTCCAACCTTCACCTAAGGTTATAATGTCTGCCTTTTCCACATAGGGAAAGAATTTTGCATAACGCCAAAGACTATGGCATTTCTTATGAATCTTTTTAGTTTCGAAGTTCATGTGAACTTGAACGGTTAATGGATTTTCACAGGAGGGACACCTAAATTCTAGAGAATTAGCCGTTGAGCGATTGCATACTGAACATTTGATGGTGTAACTCATTAGGGCACCGTGAAGCAGTCTTAATTTTAAAATGAGGAATTAGTGAGATAAGGCTATTTGTAGGGTATGAACTCTTTGCCTAGTAGCTCTCTTGCGATGATTATTCTTTGGATGTTTACAGCGCCTTCTGCCCCTATGTAGTAGGACATTATACCGCGTAAGCCCATTTCAAGTGGACATTCTTTTGTGTAGCCCCATGCTCCCATCCAAAGCATGACACGCTCGAATACTTTGAAGGCGAAGGGGGGAACCTTTAGCTTCACAGCTGAAATGTACTTTGTAACCTCTAGGGTTGTGAAGCGTTTATTTTTGTATTTTTCATCGTTCATCCAAGCTGTCCTATAAACAAGTGACCTTAAAGCTTCAAGTTCAGCCCAGAGATCTGCCAAGTCGAACTGTATTCCCTCATACTTGCCTATGGGGTTTCCGAAGGCTTTTCGCTCTTTGATGTATTCTATTCCAAGATCCAATGCACGCTGCACTGCACCAAGGCATGTTGCACCTATCAAAAGCCTCGCGTTATCAAAACCTTCCATTGTCAAGTAGAAGCCTTTGCCTTCCTCGCCTATTTTGTAGCTGTCTGGAATCCTCACATTTTCCATTGTTATGCTTCCCGTGGAAATTGCCATCCTACCCATCTCTTCAAAACGTTTGCCAACTTCTACTCCTTTAGCGTTTATTGGAATATAGAAAGCTGTAATTCCCCTGTGAGTTGCGCCGGGTGGCGGTGGTGATGTTCTCGCCAGAAGGAAGTATCCCCCGCCCATTTTCTTTGCTTCTTCGGTTCCACTTATGTATGTTTTCTCTCCATTAAGAACCCACTCATTACCTTCTTTTCGCCCAGTTGATTTTATCGCAGCTACGTCTGAACCCCCGCCGGACTCCGTTGAGGCTATGCCTAAGAAAGCTTCTCCTTTGACCGCTTTCCTTATGACTTCTTCACGCACTTGTTCTGTGCAGTACTTGTCCATAACATAGCCCCATGATGTTTCAACAAGGAAAAGTACTGGTACAGCTATGCTTAGGTCAGCGTAGCCGAGCTCTTCGGCTGCGATGCAAGCTGTAACCCAGTCGACTTCTGCGCCGCCGTGTTCTTGTGGAACCGTCATTAAGAGAAGGTTCATGTCAGCCAAACCCTTGATAATTTTCATGGGAATTTCGCCTTTGGTGTCCATTTCGCGGATTTTTTCTAGTGGGAGTTCTTTCTGGCACCATTCGCGCAGGGAATTTCGGAAAAGTTTCTGTTCTTCGCTAAAGCTGAAGTCCACCATATACCATTTCTCCCTTTTGCTGCACAATACTTTGGCATTCCATATAAGGATTAAGCTTAAAGTTTGAACCATTAAATGGACAGTTTGCACTTTTAATTAACTTAAATATTAAAATTCTAAACTTTAGTTGAGGCGATGAAAAGTTGAATTTGTTCGGAAGCAACATGCGCGTCTTAGACTGCCACATAACAAAATCTCCAGAAGGGAAACTCGTTTGGATAGCTGTCATCGATTCAACAGATGTCTTGGCAGAAAATTATGTCAAAGGGTTTGTGATAATAGACGCGCAGACCCAGCAGCACCTCCACAAACATTACATGTGAAGTTTACCGTTGGCGAAGGCTTATGGTGGGACAACAACATTCACTTCCGTTCATACATGACAGACGTATCGCAAAGCTACGGAGTTGCGTACGCAACGTGGGACACTACGACAAATGAAACGCTCTATGCTTTGACACGTTATAACGTTGGCTTTGACCTTATTAGAAGATATGAAAAGCCAATAATCTATGATTCGCGGGGCAATTTGAGGTATGATAGAAATGACTTGTCAGTAATTCCTTACTGGATTACACAGGTTTACGACGAAGATTGGCTGGAAGAAATGATAAACGAGATGGGATGCTTCAGAAGGGGCGACGGCTTTGACTATTGGTGGTGGTTTCTTATGGATTATACCGCCGAACCGCGAGCGCTTTCAGATGACGGAAGATACATGGTATGTCACAGATCCCGAAACAGTCCAATGGAATGAGTTGATGGCAACACGGAGTGGAAACAACGTGACTATGCATATTGAGCCAAGGGGAGAGAAATGGATAATAATTGAATTTGACAACTTGAACATTCCATAAAGCCTTTAGCCTTTTAGTATATTGACACCTTTGCTACACCATTAACCTTTAAGAACTTTGGAATGAGCTCCCCAGGAATTTTCTTCTCAACAATCAAAGTGAGTTTTGGTTCTGGAGAAAGTTCTGGGTCATCTACAATGGCTTGGCGGATACTTAAGCCATTCTCTGCTAATATTAAGGCGGAGTTAGCCAATATTCCAGGTATTCTTGCGTCAACTGGTGTTATTTCTAAAACTCCCAAGTCTAAGTGTTTTGCAATTTCCTTTAGGGAGTGCCCAGCGTTTCTCAATCCCTCAAATATCTTGCGAAGCTCACGGTTCGCATTTATAACCTTCAAAGTCTCGTTGACCGTCCGCCTATCTACACCAGCAACCCTTGCAACGCGTGTCGGCGGGATCTCAATTTCATTAAGGAAAATTTTTATGTTTTTTACACTTAAACCGTTTTCGACCAAGACTCTGGCTACCTTCAGTCTTTCCGGGTGGCTTTCTAGGTATTTTTTAATTGTGTTCCACATATTTCAACTTCCTTAATGTACGTTTCTGTGCAATAAAGTATAAATATGTTCGTGTTATTTCAAGTATGCTAATGTACCTAAAAGAACAAAAAAGTGCATATAAGGCCAGGACCGCCATGAAAAACAACTTAAAAGAAGCTTTCATCTCATTAAACCCGGAAGAAATCCCACAATGTTGGTATAACATACAAGCAGATTTGCCAGAACAATTACCACCACCATTAGACCCAACAACCATGCAGCCAATAAGCCCACAAATCCTCGAGAGAATATTTGCAAAAGAATTAATAAGGCAAGAAGTATTCACCGAACGCTTTATAAAAATACCGGAAGAAGTCTTAGACGCCTACTTAAGGCTTCCAAGACCGACACCACTATATCGGGCAAGAAGACTTGAAAAATACTTGAAGACACCAGCGCGTATATACTTCAAATGTGAAAACTTCAGCCCCACTGGAAGCCACAAAACAAATACCGCACTCGCACAAGCATACTATAACAAAACTCAAGGAATAAAAAGGCTAGTGACTGAAACTGGCGCGGGACAATGGGGTACAGCCTTAGCATTTTCATGCACAATTTTTGACTTAAAATGTCGTATATACATGGTTCGAGCAAGCTACCAACAAAAACCAGGAAGAAGGATAATAGCGCAAGTTTACGGTGCAGAAATGTTTCCATCACCAAGCGACCAAACAAACTTTGGTAGAAAGCTCCTTAAAGAGAACCCTAACCATCCTGGAACGCTGGGCATAGCCATAACCGAGGCAATTGAAGACACTTTAACAGATGATGATACGCGGTACTCTTTGGGCTCGGTGTTAAACCATGTTCTAATGCACCAAACAATAATAGGCTTAGAAGCAAAGAAACAATTTGAACTCATAGATGATTATCCAGACATTGTCTGCGGTTGCATAGGTGGAGGTTCAAACTACGCTGGATTCTGCTTCCCATTCATGATGGACAAACTTAAGGGCAAAGCAGAAACGAACTTTGTTGCTTGCGAATCAAAGGCAGTCCCGCACACCACAAAGGGAGTGTACGCTTACGATTATGGGGATACCGGCGAGATGACACCGCTTCTTAAAATGCTGACAATTGGTCACGGCTACGCTTGCCCACCAATACACGCTGGAGGACTAAGATATCACGGCATGGCGCCCCTAATATCTTACCTGATCCATAAGGGGTACATGCGCTCAGTCGCATACAGTCAAACTGAAATTTTCCAAGCAGCACAAATTCTAGCACAAACAGAGGGACTAATAATAGCGCCGGAAACCGCCCACAGCCTAAAATATGTCATAGATGAGGCGTTAAACTGTAAGAGGAAAAACGAAGAGAAGGTAATTGCCATGAATTACAGTGGACACGGCTTGCTTGATTTATCAGCTTACGAACAGTTCCTATCGGGCAAGCTTGTGGACTACGAGCCAGAAAGAATCGAAGTTCCGGTTTTTAAGCGCTAACTGGTGAAAAATTGACATCCACAACATTAGCGGAAAAGTCAAAATCAAAAATAGCAGTATTGCCGATCGATTCGTTGAAGCCACATGAAAAAGGTTCACCATTGTACTTGGAAATCCTAAAACAAGAAATAACGAGAGACGGCGTGCTAAAATATCCAGTAATCGCAGATGAAAAAACTCATGTAATACTGGATGGCATGCACCGCTGGCTTGCCCTCAAAAATCTCGGCTATACGCTTATACCCGTCATACTTGTTGACGCTAGTCAAAACCCAAGAATCCATGTAGGAAAGAGAAGAATCCACAGATACATTTGCAACCTGGAGGATGAAATACCAATTGAAACTGTCATCTCGGCGGGAATCAGTGGAAACCTAATGAAACCACGTTCGACCAGACACTTTTTCCCATTCTCAAAATTCCAACAAATCGATTATCCGCTGAGCCGCTTAGAAAGAGATAAACCCCAAGATGTTTCAAAATACCTCGAAAAAATGACCTTAGAAGATTGCAAGAAAGCCATAAAAGAATGGCTAGAAGAGATGATTGAAGAGCAGAACTTCTTGACAAAACGAAGGGAAGATGTAGAAAGAGAAATTGGCGACTTCCTAAGAAGGGTTAAAGGTGTAAACAGCAATCTTCTAAACTATTGAAACTCCCCCTTTTACTTTTTAAAGTTTAAAGAAATTATTTTAACGCGGAAATGCATATCCTTTAGCAAGGCGATTCTATGATTCCCATTAACGCTCCACAAATTGGAAATGAGGAAATAGAAGCAGTCATTAAAGTTTTGGAGAGCAGAACTTTAACTCATGGACTCGGAGCCGGACCGATGGTTACACAGTTTGAAAAAGTCTACGCAAAATTTGTGGATACAAAATATGCAATAGCCGTAAACTCTGGAACTGCAGCCCTGCATCTTGCGGTTGCAGCAGTCGGCGTAAAACCAGGCGACGAGGTTATTCTTCCAAGTTTCACATTCGTGGCAACCGCCGAGGTCATAGTCGCAGCAGGGGCCAAACCAGTATTTGTCGACATAGACCCAGAAACATACAATATTTCCGTAGAAAAAATTGAAAAGGCTATAACGAAGAAGACGAGGGCCATAGTGCCTGTGGACCTTTATGGGTTATCAGCAGACATGAAACTAATAAAGGAAATCGCCGACAAGCACGGATTAAAAATAATTGAGGATGCAGCTCAGGCTCACGGCGCATCTTACGTGGGAAAGCCCCCGGGAGCTTTTGCGGATGCTGCATGCTGGAGTTTTTACGCAAGCAAGAACATGACGACTGGTGAGGGGGGCATGATAACAACTAACGACGAGGAGCTTGCAGAGAAAATTCGCTTTATGAGAAGCCACGGTGAAGCAGAGAAATATAAGTCTATTATGTTAGGATACAATTATCGTATGCCAGAAATTGAAGCTGCAATAGGGTGTGTTCAACTGAAAAAGCTACAAGGATTCCTAGAAAAAAGAAGAGAAAACGCAAGAAAACTTGCGGAGAAACTAGTAAGCGCTAAAGAACTACAATTGCCAAAAGAGCCAAAGAGCTGCAAACACAGCTGGTACCTTTTCACGCTCAGATTGAAGAGTGCAAAAAGAGAAGAAAGGGACAGAATTGTTGGGAAACTTAAGCATGAGGGAATAGGCGCAGAGGTTTACTATTCAAATCCAATTCATATAATGCCATTTTACCAGAAATTCGGGAAAACTGGGCTTTTGGAAACGGAAAAGGCTGCAGAACAGGTTTTCTCATTACCAGTTCACCCAGGAATAACTGCGGAACAATTAGACTTCATAGGGGAAGCAGTCCTACATTTATTAGGGTAGTGTTGCCACGTCAACGTTTATATGGAATGATTTGAGTAGTATTAAACCCTCACTGTTTTAGAAGGGGAACCGCCATGAAAAAGAAAGTTATTATAATGGGCGCAGCCGGTAGAGACTTCCACAACTTCAACGTCTACTTTAGAAACAATGATGATTACGAAGTTGTCGCTTTCACAGCTACGCAAATCCCAGGCATCGAAGGCAGAATATACCCTCCAGAACTTGCAGGTCCAAAATATCCTAAGGGAATACCAATCTACCCAGAAGAAAAGTTACCAGCACTGATAAAAGAGCATGATGTTGACGAAGTTATCTTCGCTTATAGTGACGTCTCACACGAGTATGTCATGCATAAGGCATCAATAGCACTGTCTTGCGGGGCAGACTTCCGCCTAATGGGGACAAAAACCACTATGCTAAAGGCAAAGGTTCCAGTTGTATCAATCGGCGCTGTCAGGACTGGTTCTGGAAAAAGCCAAACTTCAAGGCTTGTAGCGAAAATCTTGAAAAACAAGGGATTGAAGGTTGTTGCAATTCGACATCCAATGCCATACGGCGACCTCAGAAAACAGATTTGCCAACGCTTCGCCTCATACGAGGATTTAGATAAATACGATTGCACAATTGAAGAGCGGGAGGAGTACGAGCCGCACATTGACAATGGTATAATAGTTTACGCTGGAGTTGATTATGAAGAAATCTTGCATGAAGCAGAGAAGGAGGCAGATGTGATAGTTTGGGATGGAGGTAACAACGACTTACCATTCTACAAGCCGGATCTACACATAGTTGTAGCTGACCCCCATCGCCCCGGACACGAAGTTACTTACCATCCTGGTGAGGCAAACCTGCGAATGGCAAACGTGGTGATAATAAATAAGGTTGACACGGCAGACCCGCAGAACGTGAAACGCGTAAAGGAGAACATAAAAACGGTTAACCCAAACGCTATGGTGTTAGACGCAGCCTCACCAATAACAATTGATAATCCAGAACTGATCAAGGGAAAAAGAGCATTGATAATTGAAGACGGACCAACATTAACGCATGGCGGCATGCCATACGGTGCGGCAACAATAATTACACAGAAACTTGGTGCAAGCGAAATAGTTAATCCTAAACCATACGCTGTAGGCTCAATAAGAGAAGCTTACAAAAAATACACGCATCTGGCAGGAATTCTTCCAGCGCTTGGTTATGGCGAAAAACAAATAGCTGAACTCAAAGAGACTATTGAGCGCACACCATGTGATGTTGTCGTTATCGGAACACCCATAGACTTGAGAAGGGTAACAACCATAAGCAAGCCAACAGTTAGAGTGAAATATGAACTGCAGGTTCTTGGGCCAGTCTCGCTTGAACAAGTGCTGGACGATTTTCTTCAAAGAGGAACAAAGCAATGAGTAGCGGAGAAACAGCAATTTCAAGAATAAAAATAAGGTTCATAATTGAGGGGTTAGGGGAGGCCGAAGGTGAGCTTGTGCGCTTTTTATCGCCTAGAACCGTCGACATGATAGTTAGAAAGCTCCCAATAGAGGGAAGGGCAGCTCTATGGAAGGAAGAAGTCTATTTTGAAACCCCCGTGAAAATGGGAGAAGAAAAAGCAAGGAGCACCGTTGAAAAGGGAACCATTGCATTTTGGCCCATGGGAAGCGCCATATGCATATTCTATGGAGAATCGCAGCCCTACAGCCCAGTTAACGTTCTTGGGAAAATAACCAAGAACCTTGAAGTTTTTGGTAGAGTGAAAAGTGGAACAAAAATTAGGGTTGAACTAGTAAACCAGTGAACTTTCATTCCAAAATTTTAGGAGCCTTTCACATTCTTCTTTTACATTTTTTTCATTGCTTTTACTCTTCAAGGCTTCTAGAAATTCTATGCGCTTTTCAATAGAGCGCTTTTCCGCTTTGCCGCCATAGTAAAGTTTGCTCTCAAGGTATTCCTTCATGTGATGCGCTTTCTGCACAAATAGGCTTGCGGCATCGACGGGATTTTCCACAGCATATTTATTCGCCCATATTGTTGCCTCTGACTCTCGAAGCTGGGTTAAACCGTCAATTTCAGTTATGCACCGGATATAGGTTCGCAAGAAATCATAATAGCCAGCAATACTAATAAGCCCGAGCGCTTCCTTCACCTTTTGCTTGAAGGCTTGGCTGCCACGAATTATTAGGCGATGCTTATACCCCTTATCAATTAATTCCTTGGCTGCTTTGACCTCTCCATATGTGTAAACTCTTTTTGGAAACTCCAACTATAATCTTAACCTCAATGGGAGAGAAAACGCATTCAAATTAATCCACTGGCTTGTATATTTTGATGTCATGGTTTCCTGAAACAAGCTGCACGATGCCATTCTCTTCTAGTTGCTCAAGAAAGTCTTTCGCCGCGCTTATTCTTATGTTGAACCGGGTGGCCATGGTGTATGGTGTCAGAACCGTCATCTTCTTTAATTCACCTATTATTTTCTCGTTTTTCACGTCTGGAGGAATTACGTCTAAAGATTTCTTATCTTTTGACGACGCTGCCGCTGCCTTCTCTTTTTTCTTCTTTTCTTTCTCCTCTTCCTCCTTCCTTGACTGCATGCGTTCCATTTGTTTTAGACTGAGCTTCTTTTTTCCACCCATATTCTTCAACTTCCAATAGAGAAAATCGTAGCGTTATTTTTTAGGCTTTCCATTCTAGGCGTACTGAGTTATTTCAGCCCTATGCCTATCTTGCCACTCTTTAATGGACACCCCAAGCTTCTTCTCGATTTCAGCCCTATGTATCGAATTCATTGTGCAGAAGGGAATAATACGTCCATCAGGTATCGCATAGTGAATCACGCATCTTTGCACACGCTCCAAATCGAAGTTGTATGGGTCCATGAAGTGCATTGATGAAAGCAGCAGTGATTTCCGCTGCAATTTCCCCAGCGCTTCATAGCTTCCTTCTTTTAGCACTCCCCAAACGTACTTCCTTAAGAAACTGAATTTGATGTAACGTAGAGCTCCAACTAATCGTAGTTTTGCCTTATTTTTGTTTCCCTTAGAAGCGTCATTATATATTTTCCTCATAGTTTCGATAAACTTGTCAACATTTCCATAGCGTGTTATGGGGATGATCTCGCCATTTTCAATGAAAAGATATGTCGCCATGCCGCAGTGTGGATGCGCAGTAAATTCCACATATCTTTTGTCTTTAAGTGCCCCAACCGCTTTTGAAACTGGCACAACTGTTGGCACCGGGTAAAAGTCTGAAACTTTTATTTTACCGTCTGTTTGTTCCTCCACTAGACGCATGAAGTCCGAAATTGTGATACGCATCTTATCGCGTTCAGTCTGTGGAAGCCTCCCACAAAGGGAGACTGGTTGAACGTTTATGCAGCGTATAACATCGAAGTTTTTAACTGCAAAGCGTATGATATCGCCTAGTTGACTGTCGTTTACTCCTTTGATTAATGTGACAACTAAAACTATGCTGTCGATTCCAGCTTTGCGACAATTCTCAATAGCCTTCATTTTAATGTCCAAGAGGTCTATTCCGCGAATGAACTTGTAAACGTCAGATGTTAAACCGTCAAATTGAAGATACACAGTGCTCATGCCAGCTTCTTTTAAACTTTTACAATATTCAACACTTTGTGCAAGTCGAAGCCCATTCGTATTAACCTCAACATGGCGGAAGCCAAGCTCCTTTGCCATTCGAATGAGCTCGAACAAGTCATTACGAACAGTCGGTTCGCCACCAGAAAATTGAAGAGCTGTTGCAGGTACGGGATCATTTTTGCGCAGGTTTTCCAGCATGCTGCGGATTTCCTCTTTTGTCGGCTCGTACACGTAGCCAGCCGCTGCGGCATTTGCGAAACAGACTGGACATTTTAGGTTGCACCTGTTTGTAACGTCTATTATTGCTAGGGCTGTATGAGACTTATGCTGTGGGCATATTCCACAGTCGTAGGGGCAGTCATTAACGGTTTTTGTTCGCGGATTCCTTAAGCCATCGCCATCGTACCTAAACTTTTCGACTCGCATATACTGTTCATAGTCAGACCAGTAAACGTCTTGAAAGAAACCGTGTTCTGGACATTTCTTTTTTATGTAAACTTTGCCGCCCTCTTCGAAGATTGTGGCATCTAAAACTTTGAGACATTCGGGACACAGACTTTTTGTATCTTTGATTACCCGCATATTTTTCACGCATCATCTGAACAATTTTGAATTTCTAGAAAAGGATAGAATATAATAAGGTTTCCAAACCTTTCATAAGGTGATTAAGGGGAAAACAAATTGTCAATAAGCGAAGAAACGAAGCATGTGCTGCGGCAAATAGGTTTGAATACCTACGAAATTGACGCGTACCTCGCCATCCTTGAAGGCGGGCAAATGACAGCCATGGAAGTAAGCAGGAAAGCAAAAGTTCCCTACTCAAAAATCTACGAAGTTTTAAACTCACTTAAGGATAAGGGATGGATAAAAAGGGTTGAAGCACGACCAACAAAATATCATCCAGTAGCCCCCCTTGACGCATTAGCGAATGCAAGATTAAAATTTGAGGAAAAATACAAGAGTTGGGAACAGGAAATTGCCAGCGGATTGCAATTATTATATGAAAAGCAGGAGCTTGTGGAACGCCCAGACATACTAATATTGCATGGCCAACAGGCGACTATGGCTAGACTTGAAGAAACAATGCGCAAAGCAACTAAAGAAATAATGATTGCTGTTCCAGAGTTCGCAAAGAGTGTAATCGCTTCCTTAGCCACGCTTCTCCAAGAAGTGTTGGAGAAAGTCGATGTTGAAATGAAAGTCATGGTTTCAGAAAAAATAGTAGATGCGAAATTAATTCACCTAGCAAATTTTGTGGAGTTGCGTGCAAGAGATCAAATGTTCGGCGGAGGCATTATTGTTGATGGAAAAGAGGCCATGCTTTTTCTCGGGGAGGATAAACCAAGTTTAGTTATATGGAGCAATCATGCTGGGCTTGTGCGATTTGCAAGAGAATATTTCCAGTTTCTATGGGACTCCTCAGGGAAGATTTAGACACATAAAAAATCCGAAAAAGGGGGGAAATCTGAAGAAACGCTTTACCTGCTCATGACTTTTTTCGCTGCAATTTCAATATCTTCTGCCTTTATTGTTTTTCTTCCAGCATGCATGGCGAAGTCGAGAGCTTCTTTGGCAATTTTTATGCCAACCTCTTCCAATGCTTTTGCTAGTTCTTTTGCCGCTGCTTCACTTACCCTATCTGCTCCAGCTTTTTTACATATTCTATGCATAGGAGCTACAGCTAACTCCAAATCAGCCATAAAGACTCCTCCGTAGCTTCTTTTTCTGTTTAAAACGCTATTTAACGTTTATTGTTAGAATCTTAAACAGAGCATAACCTTCCTTTGCTAATCTATTGAAGGCTGAGTTTTAGGGAAATTATAAAAGGATAATTACGCGTAGTTTTAGCTTACAAAGGGTGTCCAAATGAAGTTTGTCGATGCGCATATCCATTTATCAGACGAAGAATACGCTGATTGCGTGGAAGAAATTATCACCAACGCCAAAAAAGCTAATGTTGTTGCTTTAGTCTCAAACTCTATGGATTTAAAGACAAGCATTGAGAGCCTAAAACTGGCAGAAAAATACCGCGGGATGGTTTATGCTGCCTTAGGGGTTCATCCTTGGAGCGTGCAAACTCTAACAGATGAGGAACTCTTGGAGGTTATAGAGCTAGTTTCTGAGAAAAAAGCTGGTGGGAGACTAGTTGCTGTCGGAGAAGTTGGTTTAGACATTAAATATGAAAAGATATGGGACAAACAGCTGAGAGTTTTTGAAGAGATGCTGCGTGTGGCTGAAAGGCTCGCTTTGCCAGTTATAATACATTCGCGTGGCACAACAACGCAGATTGTTGATATACTTCCATCATACAGCCTAAAGAAGGTGCTACTCCACTGGTTCAGCAACCCGATAAGCGCTTTGACAAATGTCATAGAGAAAGGATACTATATAACGGAGGGCCCGCCAGCAGTCTATTCTAACGGCATTCAAGAGGTTGTTAGGCGGATACCTTTAACAAATTTGTTAACGGAGACTGATGGACCAGTTAGGTTTTTTAGGCAGCCCTTCAATGGCAAGAGAACTTCTCCAGCTTTTATACCAGCGGTTGTTGAGGCGATAGCGAAAATAAAGAAGGTTAGTGTCGAAGAGGCCGCTGAACAGATAGCGAAGAATTTCACAGGGTTTTTTGGAGTAAAGTTAAATTAGCGTTGCTTCTATTGAAGGTTTACTTTAAACGCTTTAAACTTTGGACGAGCGTTTAGGGGGAATTAATGCTTGGGAAGCGTACGTACAGAGCAGATTAAGCGGATATCCAGAGAACTTCTAAGGCGTTTTCCAGACAAGTTCTCAGATAATTTTGAACATAACAAACGCATAGTGAGCATGCTTGCACAAGGAGCAACAATTAAGGTGAGAAACCAAATTGCTGGATACATAACACATGCCCTTGCCGGAATGAAAATAGCATCATCAAGCCAAGAAGAAGAGGCAGAGAGTGACGAGTAACATTATTAAAACACAACTCATTTTAAATTGCCACGCAGGGAAACATTGATGATGGACATTTATAGAAAGGGGTGGGCGCTGAGGTATCTACGCGAAGCCAGAGCGGAGCTTAAGGCGGCGAGGAATATGCCTTACATGGCGCCGAGTTTGGTGATGGAGGCAATTAGGAAAGCTCGCAACGCCATATACTACAGCATTGGAGAACCAGCGTTCATAGAGATAGTTGTAAGAGAAACAATTGAAAGGGCAAAACCGATCGAAGACCCATTTCTACGGTTTCTCATAAACGTGGAAGAGCTTATGCAGCAACTTGCACAGCTGGAAGAAGTAGACGGCGAAAAGGCAATAAAAAAGGCTGATAGCCTAATTCAGGCAGCCTCTGACATTGTAGAAACAATGACTGGAGAAAAAGTGGAGGATTAAGAAGTTCATTTGTTTTTAAGGAAATTCGCTATTCTATCTAAAGCCTTCCTTATGTTCTCAATGGAATTTGCAAATGACAAGCGTAGATAGCCTTCACCATATTTTCCAAAGGATGTCCCTGGCAGAACCGCAACACTTGCCTCTCTAAGAAGGCGATCCCCAAATTCACGACAACTCATTCTAGTACCAGTTATGTTTGGAAAGACATAGAAGGCTCCGCGTGGCTTCTTGCATGTTATCCCCTTAATCTGGTTCAGCCCAGAAACTATGACCTCTCTTCGCTTTTTAAACTCCGCCACCATCTTATCAACATCATTCTGCGGGCCCTTTAATGCTTCAAAACCAGCCATCTGAACGAAGGCGCACGTACATGAGTTTGAGTTAACCATCAGTTGGGCGACTTTTTGGGCGATGTCTTTTCGCATCACTCCGTAGCCGAGTCTCCATCCAGTCATGGCATATGTTTTGGAGAAACCATCCAAAATTATGGTTTTATCCTTCATTCCTGGTAAAGACGCAATGCTTTCATGTTCGCCCTCATATATTATTCTGCTGTAAATTTCATCAGAAAGAACAATGACGTCGTCCCTATCAGCAATACAATCAGCTATAACCTTCAAGTCCTCTCTGGTTAAAACCCCGCCTGTTGGGTTTTCAGGCGAGTTTAAAATAATCATTTTCGTCTTCTTGGAAACTTTCTTTTTAAAATCTTCATGGTCAAGCCTAAAATCATTCTTCTCCAAAAGCGGAATTGGCACAGGCTTGGCTCCAACAAAATTTATCACAGACTCGTAGATTGGGAAGCCTGGGTTAGGATACATAACCTCTTCGCCTTCATTCACACACGCAAGAATACTGAAGAACATGATTGGTTTTGCTCCAGGTGTCACAACAACCTCTTCCGGGTTAACGCTGATTTTTCTGGTTTTAGAGATATACTCGGCTATTGCCTCTCTTAGTTCCGGAATCCCAGCTGCTGGAACATAATGCGTATATCCCGAGTAAAGCGCCTTAACAGCAGCTTCTTTTATATTCTTCGGAGTGTCAAAGTCAGGCTCGCCAATTTCCAAATGTATAACTTCTTTTCCCTGCTTTTCCAGCGCTTTGGCCTTTGCAAGAACTTCAAAGGCTGTTTCTGTTCCAAGAGTTTCCATCCTTTTAGCGAAGATAGAGCGCACATAACCCCCCCTTTTATTTATGGAGAAGATTAAAGGTAAAAATGAAGGGAGTATTTAACTATTACAGTACAGCGAAACCCAAAATAATGTTAAAACAGTTTTGATAATTGACGAACCTTCATAACATCAGAGTTGATAAGGTTGGGTGGCTTTTTACCCTCAAAGAACGCTATAAGGTTTTCGGCAACAATCTCAGCCATTCTGCTTCGCGTTTCATAGCTTGCACTTGAAATGTGTGGGGCAACAACTACATTGTCAAGTTTAAGCAGCGGGTTGTCTACAGGTGTAGGCTCTTGCTCAAAAACATCAAGCCCAGCGCCGGCGATTCTGCGTTCCTTTAACGCTTCATAAAGGGCTTTTTCATCAACAATTGGTCCTCGTGCATTGTTTATTAGGTAGGCTGTTTTCTTCATGAGCTTAAGCTTTTCAGCGTTTATCATATGGTATGTTTCCTTCAACAACGGAACATGAATGCTAACAAAGTCTGACTCTTCCAAAAGCGTGCCCAAATCAACCCGTTTCGCGCCAAGCTCCTTCTCCATCTCAGGTCTCGGTATAACATCATAATACAAAATCTTCATGTCGAAGCCTTTAGCCCTCTTTGCAACTGCGTACCCAATCCGTCCGGCACCAACAATGCCTATCGTGGCTCCGTGAACATCTCTTCCCAAAAACATACTTGGATGCCATCCAACCTTCCATTGACCAGTGCGAACATACCTATCAGCCTCAACAACACGCCTTGCAACAGCCATAAGCAAAGCCCAAGCAAAATCAGCCGTCGTGTCGGTCAAAACTTCCGGCGTGTTAGTCACGTAGATGCCTCTTTTCGTAGCCTCCTGTACGTCAATGTTGTCGAAGCCAACAGCCATCTGCGAAACTATTTTCAGTTTTGGCGCTGCATCGAAAACTTCTGCGTCTATCTTGTCTGACAAAAGCGAAACAAGAGCATCAACGTTCTTAACTTTTTCAATTATCACTTTTTTAGGCGGTGGAGCATATTCAGGCCAAACTTCAGCATCAAAATGCGCCCTAATTATTTTCAATCCACTTTCTGGAAGCTCCCGTGTGACATAAACTTTTGGTTTAGGCATATATCTTTCACCGAGCAAATTTTGTGAATTCTTTTATTAAGGATATCCTTATTACACTTACGCAATGTAAAACGCAAAAGCCAATGATGAGCCACCTGAAATGATAAAGATAAAAAATATGGAGGAACTTGTAGGAAAAGGTGCGACGAAGTTCGATAGAAAAGCTAGGGAATTGGCTCTAAAAAGCCTTGAAACAGCCTTAAACGCGGCTGACCCCAAGCAAATAATAGAATCAAAAGTTTTCCTAAAAAACGCGGCACTCCATGTGGATAAATACTCGTTTAATCTAAAAGATTTTAGAAACATTTATGTTATAGGCGGAGGCAAAGCAAGCGGCTCAATGGTTGAAGCGCTAGAAAAAATCTTGGGCACTTACATTAAGGATGGGGTTGTAAACGTTCCATACGATGACAAAAGCGAAACAAAAATCGTTAAAATTCACTGTGCTAGCCACCCAATCCCAGATGAGAAGGGCGTTGAAGGAACTAGACGTATACTCGAAATCGCGGAAAAAGCCGATGAAGAAGATTTAATCATATGCTTAATCTCGGGCGGCGGGTCAAGCCTCATGCCCATGCCACGCGGCGAAATAACAATAGCAGATAAGAGGAAGATAACCGACGCTCTGTTGAGATGCGGTGCAACGATAAACGAGATAAATACTGTAAGAAAGCACATTTCAGATTTTAAGGGCGGATGGCTTGCAAAAAAGGCTTATCCAGCAACAATAATAAATCTGATTCTCTCTGATGTTGTTGGCGACCCATTAGACTTTATAGCGTCAGGCCCAACAGTTCCAGATTCAACAACATTCATAGATGCAATAAACGTTCTAAAAAAATATGGTCTATGGGAAAAGGCGCCGAAACCCATCCGCAAAGTCTTAACAGATGGAGAAAAGGGACTTATTCCGGAAACCCCAAAAGCGGGTGATGAAGCCTTCAAAAAAGTCTTTAACATCGTCGTTGGAAACAACAGACTTGCAAGCCAAAAAGCCCAGCAATACCTCGCATCTCAAGGGTTAAACACGCTACTATTGACAGCCACGTTAGAGGGAGAAGCCAGACATGTCGGGACAATCCTGTCATCGATAGCCCGCGAAGTTACAATTTCTGGAAACCCGGTCCCGAAACCAGTAGGGATAATTGCGGGAGGAGAAACCACTGTAACGGTTACAGGGAACGGTTTAGGTGGAAGAAATCAGGAGATAGCCCTAGCAGCCGCAAAAAAACTAGGCGGAACAGATGGTACAGTGATAGCCTCGCTAAGCACGGACGGAATCGACGGACCAACAGACGCTGCCGGGGCAATCGTTGACGGAAAAACGATTACAAGAGCACAGAAGATGGGGCTTAACCCAGAGAAGTTTTTAGCAAAAAACGACTCATACCACTTTTTCTCAAAGCTTGGCGACCTAATTTTTACAGGTCCAACCGGAACAAACGTTAATGACATATCAGTGATAATCGTCTTGTAAGCTGAAGGGAAGAAAATGGTTGTCACCTTCAAATTTGTCGGGGCGTTTCGAAGCCTCACAGGTAAAGAAAAATACACCATGAAAATTGAAGGAACTGTCACATTAAAAGAGGCAATACGGAAAATAGTTGAAAAAAACACTCTATTAAAACGCGCACTCATAGACCCGGAGCTTGAAGACCCAAGACCCAACGCGCTGATACTTGTTGATGGAAAAGAAATCAGCGTTCTGAAAGGTTTGGATACGATACTTGCGGATGGCGACGAAGTTGTGCTTGTACCAGTTATTCACGGAGGATGAAAATGAAACTTTATGCAATCAAAACAGAAACAATAAAAGTTGGCGAAAACCTCACAGAAGTTATCCTTGAATCCTTAAAGAAACAAAATTTACAGTTGCAAGAACGGGACATCTTGGTTTTAACATCAAAAATTCTAGCCTACGCTCAAGGACGCATAGTGAAACTTGCAGACTTAAAGCCTTCTGAAAAGGCATATGAACTTGCAAAAAAATATTCATTGCAACCAGAGTTTACAGAACTAATTTTACGCGAAGCAGATAAAATCTATGGCGGAGTAGAAAAAGCTATCTTAACACTCAAGAACGGAATTTTAACAGCAAACGCAGGAGTTGACAACAAAAACGCACCAAATGACTTCGTTGTCCTGTGGCCACAAAACGTAAAAGAATGGACGGCGAAAATCAGGGAAGAAATTAAACAGAAAATTGGGAAAGATATAGCCATATTAATAATCGACAGCGGTTTGATGCCTCTTAGAAGAGGCACGGCGGGACTTGCTTTGGCTGTTGCCGGGTTTAAACCCATCAAAGACTGCAGAAAGGAAAGGGACATTTATGGAAAACCAATAATCATTACTCAACATGCACTCGCTGATGATTTAGCTTGCGCAGCACATTTGCTGATGGGTGAAGCAAATGAAAAAACTCCAATAGTCCTTATCAGGGACGCTCCAGTTGAGTTTGAAAACAAATGTTATGGTTCAGAGGATATGACGATGCCGTTTAAAGAGTGCATCTTTATGGGAGGCCTTAGAAACTACATCTAAACTTTTGACGACTACGCATTCACAAAGCCCATAGAAATCAGGATTTTGTGAAGAGGCACTCCAACAAAAGTAGCGCCTAACGCAATGATTACTCGCTCTACAGGGTAGATGAATGCTATAAATTGCCAGTATCCTACCCACACATTCAAGTTAGCCGTAAAAACTGGCCAGGAGATAAATTCAAAAACTAGTGAACCGGCAATTTGCCCAGCTAAAGTTGAGGTTAAAAAAGTTGTAAAAAAACCGAAAAAGGATTTTGCGCCAGAGTCGGAATTCAAATTTTTCAATGCCAATGATTGTATAGGTGAAACTAAAACTACAAGGCCAATTAACTGAAACCATAAAAATGGTGGATAAAGCCAAATCGGTCCAACAAACGGGTAAAAACTGAAGACGAAGAGTAAAGAGAAGTAGATGAATGCGCACATAAACCTCTTATGCGCATACAACAGACCAGAATGCAACGAAGTTACGACACCAGCAACTAATCCTGGAAGCGAAAAATAGGGGCTGACAAATAATGCAATTATCCCTCCCAGAAACGTGGAAAACATGCCCAAGTATGCTCCGAGAACAATGCCAATAATTGGTGCAATTATGTTTGCCGCAGTTATCGCTTTACTGAACAAGCCAATAACTTGAGAAAGAGGCAGAAAAGAAAGAGAAACGTATAGAGCTGTAAAGGATACTGTTAATGTCAAGTCGCTTGTTGCTAATTTCCCATTCAAAGACATTTTGCATCAGCCGCTGGTTTATGCGACTTATTTTTGTTGCTTATAAAGAGATAGCATTATCTTTACAGTTTCAGACAATAAGTTTTAGGAGAAGCCTTTAATGAATCGCATAATCACTTTAACAACGGACTTTGGGTTAAAAGACCCATACGTAGCTGAAATGAAAGCTGTAATCCTGAGAATATGCCAAAACGCACAAATCGTAGACGTAACCCACGAAGTTGAGAAGTTTAACGTGAGAATGGGCGCATACATGCTAGCCTGCGCAGCCCCATACTTTCCAAAGGGCACAATTCACGTGGCGGTTGTAGATCCAGGCGTTGGAACCGAAAGGCGACCGGTGCTCATAGAAACTGGAAAGGACTTTTTCATTGGACCGGATAACGGCGTGCTAGCTCTAGCCGCAGAGGACCAAAGCATAAAGCACATCTACGAAATTTCAAACCAAAAACTAATGCTTCCACAAGTATACGGAACATTCCATGGGAGGGACATCTTCGCTCCAGCGGCAGCTCATCTGGCAAATGGAAAATCGCCAACAGAGTTTGGACCAGAAATCAGCAGAATCGCGGCTCCAAAATTTGCAAGGCTCGTTAAGAGGAAAGACGCCCTTATCGGCGAGGTTTTGCATGTTGACGGTTTCGGAAATATAATAACGAACTTCAAGGAGAAGGAACTTGAATCCACGGGTATAAGCGATATAGTTGACGTAAAAATAAAAGACAAGCGTCTAAAATTAAGGTTGCGTAGGACCTATGCGGAAGTTTCTCCAAGAGAGCCATTAGCCATAATTGGAAGCCACGATTTCCTAGAAATCTCTATAAATCAAGGCAACGCCGCTGAAAAATTTAAGACAAAAGCCGGAGAAAAAATTACCCTGTATAAGCCTCGTATAAAACATTAAATTTAAGATTGATGCGAAAAGGAAATTTTAGCCGCTATGCTTTGTCGCTTTTAATCAAGTCTCGAAGTCTGTTTACACCGTCAATCTCTTTTATAAAAGCTGCAACACTATTTGGGACGAGTTTCTCCCAGCTCTTATCTTTTAACATTCTTTCCCTAATTTGGGTTGAAGAGTAAAGCTTTCTCGCATAGAAGCGGATGGCTTTTACTTCGTATCCAGCCTCAATGAAAAGCCTACGCGTTAAAGGCTCATTCGAGTAAACAATATTAAATTTCGGGGTATAACCTTCAACGGCAGAAACCCACATCATATGCAGGTGCACATCTGGAACCGGTACAACCCAAATTTTCGCGTGATTTATCCCAGCTTCTTCCAAAGCCCCGCGAATCATAACAAGCCTTTCGCCGGCCGTAAATGGATTGTGTAGGTTGTGACTGTACTGCGCACTGCCGATAACGATTACTAACTCGTCAACTTCTCTCAAAATCTCTTTTATGGCATTGAGGTGTCCCAAATGGAAGGGTTGAAAGCGTCCAACAAAAAGTCCACGTTTAACCATGGTATGTCATCTCGCAAAACTAGTATGCATTTTACATTTAAATAATTTAACACGCCCCTTTATTTTGGAGCTTTTCTTAAGACCAATTCAACTGGAAAAAGCTCAAGCTTTTTGCCATTAACTAATAATTCCCTTTTGTTGACATAACCCCTATTTTCACGCTTAAGCAAATCAAGTTTCACGTTCAAACCGCCACCGTATCCGCCAAGAGACATGTCAGAACAAACAACCCTATGGCAAGGCACTACCGGAGCGAACGGGTTACGCGCCATAACACGCCCAACAGCCCTTGGACTTCCACAAGAAATTTTGGCAACATCACCATAAGACGCTACATATCCAAGCGGTATAAGATAGACAACTCTAATCACACTCTGCATGTATTCGGACAAATGCTCCATCGCCAGCGGAACGTTTACATTAATTTCTTTTCCATAATAAACGCTCTTCACCAAATCCAGAACATACTCAGCAAATTGAAAAGGTTCTTCTGAATATTGAAATGGCACATCAAAAGGGATGCCATCTAAAAGACTTTGAAGAACTGATGCCTTGCCAAAACCAAAACTTGTAGCAAAAACTCGTTTTTCATCACATGCAACACCAAACCAAACATTCTCATCCACTTTTACATATAATTTTATCATCTAAACGCACCGTTTAAGATATAGGCGCTATGAAATATAATATGTTTTCACAATTAAGTTTAATAAGTTGCCTGCCTATATCACGAAAACGGTGAGCGACATGGAAGGACAATCGCAAAGAAGCGAATACCTCTGGATTCCAGGTGCAACAACCATTGGGGTAGTATGCAGAGACTGTGTTATTTTAGCCTCTGAAAAACGTGTTTCTTACGGCACTCTCGTTGTGAGTAAGGGAGGCAAGAAGGTGTTCAAGGTGACAGACCGTGTAGGCGCAGCTTGTGCAGGACTTGTCTCAGATATGCAAATTCTCGTAAGGGAGGTTGAAGCTTTCGCAAACTTGTTTTCATTGGAAACCGGAAGACCTATATCCGTAAGGTCGGCAGCAAAACTGGTTTCAAATCTGCTTTTTGAACGAAGAATGGCGCCGCTGATAACACAGACAATAGTCGGCGGGATGGATGAAGAGGGCGCTTCAATTTACGTTCTAGACATTCTTGGTTCTCTTATATCTGAAAAATACGCTGTTGTGGGTTCTGGAACTGAAATAGCCATGGGAGTAATTGAAGACGGTTACAAGGAAGACATGTCAATGGAAGAAGCGAAAGACCTTGTTGTTAGAGCAATAAAATCTGCCATAAGCAGAGACGTAATGAGCGGTGATGGAATAGACTTCCTGCTGATAACGAAGGATGGAATAAAGGAAGAGTCGATAAAGTTTTAATTTAATAACCAAACGCCTACTAGAGTATGTTGCGTAACTCTGCCAAAGCCCTTTAGTGGAGAGGAAAATTGTCGTTTGAACTGGACATAGATGAGGGAAAATTCTTAGTAACCCTTGCACGCAAGGCAGTAGAGGAATACCTAAAAACGCGGAGAAAAACAAAGGTGCTTGAAAACATTCCAGAAAAACTTCTGAAACCATGTGGCGTGTTTGTAACAATAAATAGTTTAGTAAATGGAGAAAAAGAGTTGAGAGGTTGCATAGGATACCCGTATCCAACAACTCCACTTGTCGAGGCAGTGGTCGAATCTGCCATAAGCTCAGCAACACAAGACCCCCGTTTTTATCCACTGTCAATAAGTGAACTCGACAAAGTCATCTTTGAAGTAAGCGTGCTCACTCCACCACAATTAATAAGCGTGGGAAAAACAAGCGAATACCCAACCAAAATCAAAGTTGGAAAAGACGGATTAATCGTTGAAAGAGGCATATTCAAAGGCTCTACAAATTTCAAGCCATAATTTTTGAGGAGGAAAAACCAAGAGGCGAAGTTAAGCGCAAATCCCTCGGCGGGAAATAATTCATGAGAATTTACTTTGCTCCATGCGGCATCGGTTTAGGTCATGTTGGAAGATGCATTCCAGTTGCAAGGAAACTTCAACAGAAAAATGCCGAAATACTATTTTCCACCTACCGCGAAGGCATAAGCCAAGTTGAAAAAGAAAAACTGCCGCTAGTAAAGGCTCCATCAATCGGGTTCCAAGTCAAACCAGACGGAACAATAGACTTTAAGCAAACTGCAATGGATCCTGGACCGTTCTTGGCATCGTTCACACTTCTAGACCAAATTAACGCAGAGATAAAGGCTATTGAAAGCTTCAAGCCCAATGTTGTAGTTTCTGACTCACGTGTTTCGCCGCTGATCGCCGCAAAAATTTTGCGGATCCCAAGGGTTTGCATTTTGAACCAATTCCAAGTTATAATTCCGAGAAAGAAACGCTTTTTGCGCTTGGCACGATTTGCTGATTCCATAACATTAACGCTCATAGGCAAAATTTGGACGAGTGGAAACTTCGTATTGATACCAGATTTTCCGCAGCCTTATACAATATGCGCTGGAAACCTGAACATCCCAAAGTTTTACAGGAAAAAGGTAAAATTGATAGGACCAATTTTACCAACAAGCCCAGAGAAGTTGCCTACGAAAGAAGAGCTGCGTAGGAAACTAGACTTGCCATCTGACAAACCAGTAATCTTCGCTCCGATAAGCGGTCCAGTGAGGGAGAGAGCCTACCTAACTGGAATTTTAAGGAAAATTTTGATGACGTTTCCAAAAGACTACGCGATTGTGATGTCGCTTGGCTATCCAAACGCTGATGACAAACCGATACGCCACGGCAATTTAACAATTTACAAGTGGATTCCAAACCGCTTTGAATACCTAAAGGCTTGCGATTTAGTGATCAGCCGCGCGGGGCATGGAACTCTAACTCAATGCCTATGTTATGGCAAACCTATGATATTGGTGCCAACGCCAAACCATACAGAACAAATAAGCAACGCAATGCAAGCAGAAAAAATTGGCGCCGCAGAAATTATTCAACAGGAAAGACTAGATAAGGAACAACTCTTAAAAAGCGTCAAGCGCGTTTTAGAAAGCGAGACGCCACAAAAGCTTAAGGAAATACAGAAGGAAGCCATCAAACATAATGGGTTGGAGAACGTTGCTAAAATAATAACAGAGGTGGCAGAGGGAAAGCAAGTATTTTAAGTTAAAAGGCAAAGTTAAAGTTATGTTTATTCCACGCAAAATTCTGGAGGAAAAACTGCAAAAAATATTAGCTGAGGACATAGGGCAAGGCGACATAACAACCGCGGTGATCGCCCCAGCCGAAAAGATGGTAGAAGCACATATAATTATGAAGGAAAATGGGATAGCCGCAGGAATTGAAGAGGCACAGGTGCTCTTGGAGAGCTTAGGTCTGAAGGTTGAAATTTTAACTGCTGATGGCGCGCATGTTAAGGCTGGAACTGTTTTGATGAAAATTTTTGGAGACGCAAGAACCATCCTTACAGCTGAACGCACAGTTCTAAACATTCTCTCAAGAATGAGTGGAATTGCAACGACAACAAGAATGCTTGTAGAAGAAGTAAAGAAGACAAAGCTTAAGACGAAAGTTGCTTGCACACGAAAAACAGCGCCCGGACTGCTATATCTCGACAAAAGGGCTGTCTTGATAGGCGGCGGCGACACTCACAGACTCCATCTAGACGATATGATTTTGATAAAGGACAACCACATTGCGGTGGCTGGAAGCATAAAAAGGGCTGTAGCCAAAGCTAGGGAAAAGGCTTCTTTCAGCAAGAAAATAGAAGTTGAAGTGGCAAAAGTTGAAGACTCTTTGACAGCTGCAAAAGCGGGAGCCGATATAATAATGCTGGACAACTTTACGCCTAAAAATATAAGAAAAACCATTGAACTTCTGAAGAAGAAGGGATTTTATGGAAAGGTTCTGCTTGAGGCAAGCGGAGGAATAACAACAAAAAACTTTATGGACTTCGCTTCCACAGGCGTTGACATCATCAGTTTAGGCGAAATAACAGCAAGCCCAAAAACATTAGACATCAGCCTAGAAATCATAGATCAAAATTAGGGCAAGAGAATTGTTAAAGCTAGGACTATGAGATTCAGCGTTGCGTGAGCTGTCGCAGAAATGGTGTACGAATGCCAACGATAATAAACATAGCCTAATACCAGCCCTAATAAAAACGCAGAGATCATATAAACAGCTTGTGGATCGAAGTGAGAGAAACCAAACGCTAAGGAAGACGCAAGTAGAGCTATTCCAGAAGAATATTTGCTGCTTATTGCATTCTGTAAGAAGCCTCTGAAGGTGAATTCCTCACATATTCCAGCCAATGCCAAAGAGGTGACAATCAAAATCAATCCATCTAGAGAACTGCTCATTTCAATTATCAACTTATTGCTTTCTTCGACAGTTTCGCTTTGCCCAAATATTGCAATTAGCACATTACTAACAAAAATGTCAAACAAGAGAAGTAAAGCACCTATAGCGATGCCTATAATAATGCTTTTAAGGCTCATTTCAAACCCTATGTATTTTCTAACATTAATTTTTTTAGAAAGCATATAACCGAAAGGAACAACTGCAATGAGCAGTTCTCCAAGCACCATAGCGAATCCCACACCGACTAGCATAACGAAAATTGCCCCTAAAAACAACAAAAGTAAGAAACTTGCAATAACAGCCAGAACCGCCTCACTAGGCGGTATTGTTTGAGTTTCTTTTATTTCACTTGCCATTTTAATCCTTTTTAACTATTTTTATGATTCTGAAGCCTCTTGCGGTTGGGTTTAACATTTCAGCGATATTAACTTTTTTCAAAATTTCATTTTCGTCCTCTGCATAACCTCTGACGTCATGCTCGGCAAGCATGAGAGAGTAAAGATAGACTTTTCCATCCGCAATTTTATGTTGACATTTTGATGGTAAGCCTAGCAAAAATTCCCGATTTTCTTTTACCGCCTTCTCACAAGCATATAGGATGGCATGTGCTCCAGATGTTAGTTCCGCAATCCTTACAGGTATGCTTTCTTTTCCAATTGCTAAGACTTCAACGCCGTATTTTTGGGTAATTTCGCCAGTAATTTTTCTTATTTTTGGAAAAATCTTGAGGAGATGGTGCTTCGCTTTGTTTGAAATTCGCATTTCGGAAAACTGTATCGGGGAAAGCTGCTCTAGGGGAACCGCGCCTAGAGACATGTCAAGATGCACAACGTCAGCCTTCACTTTGCTAAGCAGCTCCTTACAGAGCTCTGCCTCCCGAATTATAACTTCATGCCCATTTTTGGCATCTGCAAAGATCGGTTCAGCTATGCTTATGGTTGGCTCCCGATATGGAGGGTCAACTGCAACAGCCGCTGTTGCAACAATGCAGATTGATTCAAATTTGCCGTTTAATATGGCGGAAGATGAGTCTGCGGCAACAACTCTCAACCAGTTTCACCTTGCATATAAAAATAGGGGTCTACAGATTTATCTTTGATGCTTAACTCTCAAATTTCTTTAGGCATAGTCCCAAAATGAACACTTCAGAGCTTTTAGCACGACTTGCCTTCGGCTTTATAACACGCACAACCTCGAAGCATCTACTGACCTTTTTAACAAAGTCGCCAAGCATGTCACCTTGAAAAGCCTTTACAAAAAAGTTTCCCGAAAGCGTAAGGGTTTCTAGGGTTATTTCTAGTGCACGCTGTGCCAAGTCTATTTGCCTAGCATGGTCAACCTCCCATATCCCAGAAATGTTAGGGGAAACATCTGAAATCACAACATCTGCCTTTCTCGGAAGCATGCTCAAAATTTGCTCCAACGTTTCATGCTCGGTTATGTCGCCTATGATTGTACGCACATTATCTTCTGGAAAAGGCTCTATGCGCCTAATGTCAACGCCTAAAACGAAGCCCTTTTTACCGACAATCTTCCTCGAAGCTTGAAGCCAACCGCCAGGTGCAGCGCCTAAGTCCAACACGACGTCACCACTTTTCATGAAATGGTATTTTTCAACTGTTTGCAGAAGCTTGTACGCTGCCCTTGAACGATACTTCTCTTCCTTAGCCTTTTTGTAATAATAGTCTCTTTTCCTCTCTTGCATCCAAGCTTTAGGCAAAACTAACTATCACCCGAAAGTCCAGATTCATTTTTAGATATGGAAATAAGCCATTGCGTCAGCCTTTCGCATGTCTGCGGAGAAATTGTACTTGCGGGGTCGCATCTCGCCGCGTCTGGGCACATGAGGCATGGGCAATCAGCTATTGAATCTATTGATGCCGGAAGTCTTTTTGGAAAAAGTCTATAGGTCCATCTTCCATCACGAAGTTCTTTCTCTCTTCGTATAAGTCCTTTGCTCTCAAGTTTGAGGGCGATTCTGGAACCTTCTCTGCTGCTTGCGCCTAGTTTACGCCACAATTCTGATTGAAGGACACCTTCGAACCCTGTGTTTATTATGTACTGTAGAGCCTTCTGCTCCAAATCGTTGCGTTTTGACATTTCTGTTTTTTCCGCCTTACCTATAATATAATAAAGCGTTTTAAATAAAAAAGTGTATGCTTAAACTTTTTGGAGGAAAACATCGCGAAGGATTAAAATGAGGAAAAAATTGGCTGATACCGTCTATTGCTTAGGAATAGAATCAACAGCAGACGATTTCAGCGTGGGAGTAGCAACATTAGATGGCAAAATATTAGCCAACGTTATAAGCGCGTATATACCTGAAGAAGGCGGCATTCACCCGAGAGAAGCAGCGAGACATCACGCGGAAAAAGCAAGCCAAGTTTTAGAAGAAGCCCTCAAAAAAGCAAAAATAAAAGCAGAAGACCTATCTGTTACTGCTTTTTCTCAAGGTCCAGGTTTAGGGCCATGTTTAAGAACGGGGGCGACAGTAGCCCGAGCCATAGCGCACTATTTAAAAATTCCATTAATAGGCGTCAACCATTGCGTGGCGCACATCGAAATAGGAAAACTAAAGACAGGAGCAAAAGACCCTGTTACGCTTTATGTTTCTGGAGGAAACACAATCGTTGCAGCATTTGATTCTGGACGTTACAGAGTGTTCGGAGAAACACTAGACATAGCTCTTGGAAACTGTCTAGATGTTTTTGCAAGAGAAGCTGGATTAAGACAGAAGGCGGGCATGCCATTCGGAGCAGTTGTAGAAAAGCTGGCGGCGGAGGGAAAACGGTTGGTTCCATTGCCATACACGGTAAAGGGCATGGACACTTCTTTCAGCGGCTTACTAACGACTGCGGTGAATCTGCTTAAAAGCAAAGCTTACAGGCTTGAGGATTTGTGTTATAGTCTTCAAGAAACAGCGTTCTCCATGGTTACGGAAATCACTGAAAGAGCCATTGCACATACAGAAAAGAGAGAGGTCTTGTTAACTGGCGGAGTAGCTGCAAATAAAAGATTACAGTCTATGATTAAAGCGATAGCGGAGGAACATGACGCAAAACTCTGTGTCGTGCCAAGCGAGTTTGCTGTTGACAACGGAGCAATGATAGCATGGACCGGCATATTAGCTTACAAGCACAACGTGTTCACGCCGATTGACAAAAGCTTTGTAAAGCTTAGGTGGCGCCTTGAAGAGGTCGAAGTTCCATGGGTGAAATGAAGCTTCTATTAATGAAGAAAGGGGCAGAAGCAAGCCTTTACCTCACACATTGGCATGGAAGAGAAGTGGTCATTAAAAAGCGTTTACCAAAGAAGTATCGCCCACCGCAACTGGACGAGAGAATTCGAATTTATAGGACGATTCATGAACCTCAACTGATGAATGAAGCAAAAAAGGCTGGAGTTCCAACGCCAACCATCTTTCTTGTTGATGTGAACGAAGCATCGATAATAATGGAGTTTATCGAAGGAATCCAGGTGAAAAAGCTGCTAAGTGAGACTACAAAAAACAAAAGAGAGGATATCTGTAAAAAAATTGGCGAATTAATTGGAAACCTTCATGAGAGAGGCATAATTCACGGTGATTTAACAACATCAAACATGATATTAAACAACGAAGGAAAAATCTACTTTGTAGATTTTGGACTCGGCGAAAAAACAATGGAACTCGAAGCCAGGGGGGTTGATTTGCACCTTATGAAGAGAGCCTTACAAAGTACACATTTCCGCTTTACTGAAGAATGTTTCAACGCGGTAATCGAAGGATACTCTACGGTTCTAGGCGCGAAAAACACAAAAGACGTTTTAGAAAAGGTGAGAGAGATAGAAAGAAGAGGAAGGTACATTGCTGAAAGAAGGGAGGAAATAACATAATTAAGGAACAATGGGGTAAAAGACAAGTTTCACAGACACAGGTGGCGATACCTTGAAGATAACGCAGATAAATTGGGAAAAATACCTCAGTGTGGCAGCTGAAGGAGCAAAGAGAAAGCGTGAGAAACAATGAGCTTCCAATTGAAGGGCAAAGTGATATTCTTCGCAACAAACAACATCAACAAGTTTAACGAAGCGCGCAAAGAGTTAGCAAGATACGAAATCGCAGTAGCAATGTTCAGAATCAAAACTTTGGAAATTCAAAGCGAAAGCTTAGAGGAAATTGCAAAGACAAGCGCATTAGATGTATGCGAAAAATGCAGATTGCCCATAATTGTGGAGGATGCGGGACTGTTCATAGAAGCCTTAAATGGCTTTCCTGGACCATACGCCTCTTACGTCTACAAGACAATAGGTAATAAGGGCTTACTTCGACTCATGGAAAATGTTGAAAATAGAAAAGCGGTTTTTCGTTCAGTAATTGCCTATTGCTCGTCAGACACTACTGCGCCCATATGTTTTAGTGGAGAAGTTGAGGGTGAAGTAACACTGGAAGAAAGGACAAGCGAAAATAAGTCGAGTTTTGGATTCGACCCGGTCTTTAAGCCGACAAGAAGCACAAAAACATTTGCTGAGATGAGTATAACGGAGAAAAATAGATTTTCACATCGCGCAAAGGCTTTACGCAAATTTGCAGAGTGGTATAAGAGTTTAGGTGATAGCAAAGAATAAACAAGCGCGCTATCAATAATTTTAAATATCAGTCTACCCTCGCTCATACAGATTTAAAGTGATAAATAATGCCGAAACAAGAGAAGGGAAAATCTCATCAAACAAGACCAGTTAGCAAAAGACCGCCAAGCTGGTGCAAATACCAACCAGAGGAAGTTGAAGCGCTCATTATCAAACTTGCCAAGGAAGGAAATTCGCCGAGCCGCATAGGCACATTACTCCGAGACCAGTACGCTATACCGCTGGTCAAGCCCATAACGGGGAAAACTATAACGGAGATACTTCAAGACGCTGGACTTGCGCCTTCAATTCCAGAAGATCTAGGAAACTTACTGAAAAAGGCTGAAAGCCTTGCCGCTCATCTTGAAAAACACAGGAAGGATCTGCATAATAAGAGAGCTCTTCAACTTGTCGAGGCGAAAATCCACAAACTTTCAAGATATTATAAAGGAGAAGGCATCCTACCGCAAAACTGGAAATATGAGCCAAAAATCGCTTCTGTCGCCTAACCCTTAACAAATAGCTTTTATTTGTTTCAAGTCTTAAATCCTTAAATAATCAGGCTTCCTAGCCTATTTGTGATCGCCATGACCATAGAAGAGAAGCAGCTCTCAGAATTTTTTGATGCTGCGGCACGTGCAGCTAAAACAATTTTGGAGGTTGCAAAAGAGGATGGTTTTATCCATATTTTTTCACATTTAGACGCTGATGGAGTAGCAGCGGCGGGAATTGTTGGAAAAATGCTGTTTAGGCTTGATGCAAAGTTCAGAATTAGGATAACTCAGTGGGTTGATGAAAAAATTGTTAACGAAATCCTCGCGGACAAGCCGCAACTCATAATTTTTACGGATTTCGGAAGCGGATACTTGAGCCTACTAAACCAAAAACTTGCAGATTTCAAAATGGTGATTTTAGACCATCACCAAGTCAGCGAAGAGGAATCAGACAACTTCGTGCAGGTAAACCCGCATTTATATGGAGTTGATGGCGCAAAGGACATAAGCGGCGCTGGCGTTGCTTATTTTGTAGCAAAGGCTGTTGATAAGAACAATGTGGATTTGGCGCCAATAGCAGTTGTCGGAGCTTTAGGTGATTTGCAGGACAAATATGACCAGAGAAAACTCGGTGGAATGAATGAAAAAATAGTTGAGGATGCGTTAAACACAGGGTTACTAACAGTTGAAAAAGACATAATATTTTTCGGCAGGGAAACGCGTCCCATCCACAAGAGTTTGGCGTCAACAACAAACCCGTTTATACCAGACATCAGCGGAAGAGAGGATAAAAGCGTAGAATTTCTAACAAGCCTAAACATCAAATTAAAGGATGGCGAAAAATGGCGCGCTTTACGAGACCTTTCGGAAGAAGAAAAGAAAACGCTATGTTCAGCCATCGCCGACCATCTGCTTTCAAAAGGTTTACACTATGAAATTGGAAATCTCATTGGGCACGTTTACACTTTAAAAAATGAAGAGCCTTGGACGCCCCTTAGAGATGCAAGGGAATTTGCCGTTTTGTTAAATGCTACCGGGAGAATGGACAAACCCAGCCTAGGCGTTTCAATTTGTATGGGGGACAGAGGCGCAGCCCTTGAAGCAGCAATCAACGTGTTAGAAGAGTACAGGGGAACCATCAGCAAGTACCTCGGATGGGTTATGGAAAAGCCTTCCGAGAGAATGAAGGAGATGGACAATATTTACGTGGTTTACGGTGAAAATTTCATAGACGACAAAATAATAGGAGCTGTATCCTCAATTTTATCCACAAGCCTCCCGAACCCTGAGAAGCCACTAATTGCTTATGCGAATGTTGAAGAGGAAAATTTGGCAAAATTCTCGGCGAGAACAATAGATATGATGGTGAACAGAGGAATAAACCTCGGAGAGATCATGCAAGTTGCAGCTGAAAAATGTATGGGAAATGGAGGGGGACACAACATAGCGGCAGGCGCTCAAGTCCCAATAGAGAATATTGACATATTCATCAAAACGGTCGACGAGCTTGTGGGGAAGCAGTTGAGAGGCGAAAGAGTTGGAGGCTGAGATTCTACTCGAATATGAGGATGATGATTTTGCACGCGCAATAGCAAATGCTGTCTCGCCAGATAATTCTAAAACGCCTAAAGGTTTAACCGTCTGCACAACTTGTGAAAATGCAAAGGTCATCACAAAAGTTAATTGTAAATGCAAGTTTCAGACATTCACCTCCACAATTGACGATTTGCTCTTTTGCGTTGCAATAGCCGAAAGAAGCCTTAACGTAGTAAAGAGAAGGAAGTTATAAGGCTCTACTTCATTTCTTCAACTGCCATTAAAGTTAACGTTGCCCTAACGTTGTCAAGCTTTCTGATGCGCCAAGTCACGATTTCCTTAAGTTTATCCATGGTGTCAGACTTCACCTTCACGAGTATGTCGTAGGTCCCATAAACATTGAAAGCTTCCTCAACTCCTTCGATTTTCTCCAGCTCCTTTAACACATTGTTTTCAGAACCCAATTCAGCGTTAATTAACACAAAGGCTGTTGGCATAAGCTATCCTCAACAAGTTATTTGCCTCTAGGAATAAAACACTTTCCGATTTCCACCATATTTATTATCGTAAGATTAAATAGTCAATTTAAAATGTAAAGTTAAAGGCTAGAAGTAGACTAAACGCAAGCTTGCGTGAGAAAATGCTTGATATTAAGCTTATCCGCGAAAACCAGGAATTTGTGAGAAACAACCTGATGAAAAGGGGAGAACCTGAAAATATTAGAGTGCTAGATGAACTAATTGATTATGACAACAGATGGCGTCAACTGTTAACGAAGCTGAATGAGTTACGCCACGAAAGGAGACTGGTAACAGCGCATATTGCAGTATTAAAGAAGGAAGGAAAAAGCGTTGAGAAGGAACTTGCCAAAGCGAAGACCATTGATTCAGATATAGAAAATCTGGAAAGACAAGTGATGAATTACGAGGAAAAAGTGCGCTACTGCCTAATGCGCCTGCCCAACCTTTTACACGAAAGCGTGCCTGTAGGAAAGGACGAAAGTGATAATGTCCCGATAAGAACGTGGGGTGAAACACCAAAATTCACCTTTCCAGTTAAAGACCATGTTAACATAGCTTTAAAACTTGATATAATGGACGTTGAAAGAGCCGGAAAAATTGCTGGAGCCAGATTTTTTTATTTAAAAAATGAAGGCGTGCTTTTGGACATGGCACTCATAAGCTTCGCTTTAGAGGAGCTTATTAAAAAGGGCTACAAGCCGTTAGAACCGCCCTTTATGATGAGGAGAAAACCATACGAAGGCGTGGTTTCACTAAGCGATTTCGAGGATGTTCTATACAAGATTGAAAATGAAGACTTATACATGATTGCAACGTCAGAGCACCCCATAGCAGCAATGTACATGGATGAGGTTTTGAAGGTAAATGACTTACCGCTTAAATTTGTCGGATTAAGCACAAACTTCAGAAAAGAAGCGGGGGCGCATGGCAAAGACACGCGAGGAATATTTAGAACACATCAGTTTAACAAGATTGAACAGTTCATATTCTGCAAGCCTGAGGATTCATGGGAAATGCATGAGGAACTCGTAAGAAACGCTGAAGAACTTATACAAAAGCTCGGTTTGCCATACCGCATAGTAAATGTTTGCACGGGAGACATCGGAACAGTTGCCGCCAAAAAATATGATTTGGAAGCTTGGATGCCAGCGCAAAATGCTTACAGAGAGATAATTTCATGCAGTAACTGCACAGACTACCAAGCAAGAAGGCTAAACATAAAGTATAGGGAAAAAGAAGGCGCCCCGCCGAAGGGGTTTGTACACACATTAAACTCGACTGCCATTGCTACTGGCAGAACAATTGTTGCCATACTTGAGAATTACCAGCAAGAAGACGGTTCGGTTATAGTCCCGGAAGTTTTGAGAAAATACATGGGTGGCGTAGAGAAAATCGAAGCCAAACGGTAAAACTTTTAATACTTTAATGTGAATTTCAAAGCTACAACACGGAGGATGAACGTGTCAACAAAAACAAAAAAAGTTCGAGATAAGTGGCGAAGCAAGGCATGGTACACAGTTTTGGCTCCGCCATACTTTGGAAACGTTGAATTAGGAGCAGTGCCAGCGGATGAGCCTGGAAAACTTATAGGCAGAGTTATCGACTCAACGCTTTATGATATAACAAGCGATTTTGCACACCAGTACTTAAAAATGTATTTCCAGATAACAGAGGTTGACGGCAAAACGGCGAAGACTATGTTCAAGGGACATGAGTATGCACGTGACTATCTGCGCAGTCTGGTTAGGAGAAGAACAACAAAAGTTGATGGAATGTTTAACGTCATGACAAAGGATGGATACAAGCTGCGACTAGCCGCATCCGCCTTCACGCTTTCAAGAATTAGGACATCACAAGAAAAGGCCGTTAGGGCAATCATGGAGAAGATAATCAAGGAAAAAGCTTCAAACTTAACGTTAGACCAGTTTGCCCAAGAGATGGTTTTAGGCAAAATAGCATCAGACATATACAACGAGGCAAAGAAAATTGTCCCCCTCCGGCATGTGGGCATAAGGAAATCAAAGCTGGTAACTCAGGTAGCGCAGCCGCAAACACAGAAAGCTGGATAAAATTAGCTTTTTAACAGTTTTTCGCCATACTCGTAGCCTTTTTCGAAAGCCTCAAGGTTTAATTCTTCGGTTCCCTTTGGCACATTATCTCTTATAGCATTTTTTACAGTACCCTTATCCAAAAGCTTGGTGATGGCTACAAAGGCGCCGAGCATCACGATGTTGCCCACAATTTTTCTGCCGAGTCCTTCCGCGATCCTCGTAGCGGGAATATGATAAACCTTGACGTTACGCAAATCTTTTTCATTTGGAACCATGTCGGGGTCTAAAAGTACAGTTCCGCCGGATTTTACGTTATCAGCATACTCATTGTAGGCATGCTGAGACATAACAACCAGCACATCTGGTTCAACAACTTTCGGAAAATCTATGTCTTCCTCGGCTATCACAACTTCAGATTTACATGCACCGCCCCTGGATTCTGGGCCGTAAGATTGCGTTTGAACAGCGTTTTTGCCACCGTAGATGCATGCGGCTGTTGCCACAATTATTCCAGATTTTATTATTCCCTGACCACCGAAACCTGCAAACCTAACTTCGGCACGCATTTTAAATCACCGCCACATTTTTTCCTCATTTATCTGCGCAATCTTCTCGTGAAGAAGCCTTTCATAGCTTATTTTATCTATATTCACGAATTCGCCCACAACTATCTTTTCTGGAGTGATTTCCGCCTTTGAGGGGTCAGAAAAGTTCTCGACAACGGAGCTTCTCCTAAACCACTCCATCATTTCAAGACCAGTCTTCATCTTGTTGCGCCGACCGAAAATCTCTGGACAAGGCGAGATCACTTCGATAAAACCAAAGCCTTCCTTTTGCAGCAACCGTTTGATGGACTGCGTCAGCCTGCGCACATGAAGCGTGGTCCACCTTGCCACGTATGTTGCGCCTGAAGCTGCTGCCAGATGGACTAGGTTGAATGGATGTTCTATGTTCCCATATGGAGTTGTTGTCGTGAAGGCTTCAAGTGGTGTCGTTGGTCCCTGCTGTCCACCAGTCATTCCATAGTTGAAGTTGTTGGCGCAAATCACTTTTATTCCTATGTTTCTTCTCGCGGCATGTATAAAGTGGTTTCCACCAATTGCAAAGAGGTCACCGTCGCCGCTTATGACAACAACCTCTAATTGCGGATTTGCTAGTTTCACTCCAGTGGCAAAAGCTATTGGGCGACCATGAGTGGTGTGGAAAGAGTTTGTGTTTACATATCCAGCTGCACGTCCGATGCAGCCAATTCCGGAAACAACTACAAGCTTATCCAAGTCTATTTGCAGTTCATCTATTGCATGGACAAAACAGTTTAAGATTATGCCGTTACCGCAGCCGGAACACCATATGTGCGGCATCATAGCTTTCCGCAAATATTTTGATAATGGATGCTCAACTTCCACTGTCATGAATTGCACCTCCTGATCTCCTCTAAAATTTCCATAGGTGTATGAGGGTCTTCACCCAACTTTGAAAGGAAAACAACAGACGTTTCTTTAGCCGCCCTTTGGACTTCACGTAGAAGCTGACCACAGTTCATTTCTGCAACAACAATCTTTTTTGCCTTTCTTGCGGCGTGTGCCAAATGCTTCTCAGGAAAAGGCCACAGAGTGATTGGGCGTAGAAGACCCGCTCTTATTCCTTCCGCTCTAGCCTTTCTTATAGCGCTTAATGCGGCTCTTGCAACTATGCCATAAGCAACAATCACGATGTCCGCGTCTTCCAACATAATTTCCTCGACTTTCACTATTTTGTCTGCATTCATTCTTATTTTGTCGCAGAGTCTCTTAACAAGTTTCTCTTGAACTTCCGAACTTTGCGTTTGTGGATAACCATGTTCATCGTGCGTCAAGCCAGTGGCGTGAAAATTGAAACCCTCGCCGAAGCAAGCCATTGGCGGAACTAAATCTTCGCCAGGCATGAAAGGCAGGTATTTTTCCGGCGTAACATTCGGCCTTTTGCGATTAACTATTTTTACATTTTCAGGTGAAGGAATAACTACTTTTTCCCACATATGCCCAACAACCTCGTCAGCTAACAAGATTGTTGGAACACGGTACATCTCAGACAGGTTGAAGGCTTCGATTGTTAAATCAAACATTTCCTGAACAGAGGAAGGCGACAACGCGATAATTTCATAGTCTCCATGTGAACCCCACTTCGCCTGCATAACGTCTTGCTGTCCTGGCAGCGTCGGTTGACCAGTGCTTGGTCCCCCGCGCATCACGTCTACAATCACGCATGGAGTTTCCGTCATAACTGCTAAACCAATGTTTTCCTGCATTAGACTGAAGCCCGGTCCTGATGTGGCGGTCATAGCCTTTAAGCCTGCGTAAGAGGCGCCTATTACTGCTGCGATTGATGCGATTTCGTCTTCCATTTGGATGTAGATTCCGCCTACTTCTGGCATCCTTTCTGCAAGGCGTTCAGCGATTTCTGTTGCTGGCGTGATTGGGTATCCCGCAAAGAACCTGCAACCAGCCACTATTGCTCCTTCTGCGCAGGCAACGTCGCCATTCATGAAGTGCGCGCCTGTGAGTATAGCCTTTCTTTCAATTTTGCTTGACATTTTCTTCATGCTCCTTTTCAACTACGAATATTGCAAAGTCTGGACAAACTGACGTACAGAAACTACATAAAATACATTTACTTTCATCAACAATCCTTGGCGGGTGAACACCACGCGCGTTGATCTCGTTTGATTCTTCCAAAACTTTTTTGGGGCAATATTGAATGCAGAAACCGCAACCTTTACATTGATCTTTGATTATGTGGATTTCCGCTTTCGAATGCTTAAGTTTTTCGCTGTCTACGGGTTCACGCCAAATCCTTTCAGGCATGCTTAACCTCCTCCTAATGCTTTTTCAAAAACTCTCTTTGAATGCTCAATTTCTTCCGGCGAGATTTCTTTTATCACCTGATGCATCTCACGGATTTTTGAGGCGATTCTCTCGCCTTCCGCCGCTGTAGCCCACAACAATTGAAGTCTCTCCTTCTTTAAGCCTAACTGTTCCATCCTCTTCCAGAAACGTTCCACACGCTTTTGAGTTTGATAGTTAGCGTTTATGTAATGGCAATCTCCTGGGTGGCAGCCTGCCACCAGCACCGCCGCAGCGCCCCTGGCAAAGGCTCTTTCAATGAATTTTGGAGAAACCCTTCCGGAACACATTGTCCTTATTATGCGGGCGCTAGGCGGATACTGCATTCTGCTCACGCCAGCAAAGTCCGCACCAGCGTATGCGCACCAGTTGCAACAGAAGGCAACAATTTTTCTGTGTGCATCATGCTCTGTTACGGCGTCTATTTGCGCCAGAATCTGCTCATCTGTGAAATGATTTTGTGTTAAGGCTTCAAATGGGCACTCAGCAGCGCATGTCCCGCATCCTCCGCACGCTGCCTCTATGACCTCGACGCGCCTCAACTCTTTATTTAACGTTAAAGCATTGTAAGGACAAACCTTTATGCATAGTCCACAAGCCTTGCACTTTTCTGGAAAAGTTATGGGAGTTATAGCTTCAACTGCGATTTTACCCTTCGCCATTAAAATTCCAGCTCTAGCGGCGGCTGCACTTGCTTGTGTTACGCTGTCTTTTATGTCCTTAGGCGCTTCGGCGCAGCCGGCGAAAAATATTCCGCCAGTTGCAGCGTCCACCGGTCTCAGTTTTGGATGTGCTTCCATGAAAAATCCATACTGTGTCCTCGAAAGTGTAAGTAATCGCTGTATTATTTCGCTGTCTTTTCTCGGTTCCAAACCAACTGAAAGTATCACCATATCCACGTTTATCTTGTACAATTCCTTCTGCAGCGTATTCTCGCCGATAAGCCACAAATTGCGAGTTTTTTTATCCTCAATTATTTCGGCTGGTAATCCGCGTATAAACTTGACACCCTCTTTTCTTGCTCTTCGATAAAGGTCCTCAAAACCCTTGCCATAAGCGCGTATATCAACGTAAAACACGTAGATCTCCGTTCTTGGCCAATGCTCCTTAATTAGAAGACTATCCTTAATTGTATTCATGCAGCAGACGTTGCTGCAATATAGCCTCTCATTTCTGTTGGAGCGGGAACCAACACATTGAATGAAGGCTACACGCTTTGGGATTTGCTTGTCGCTTGGTCTTATTAAGTGTCCGCCCGAGGGCCCGCCAGCGTTTATAAGCCTTTCAAATTCTAAGGATGTAATTACGTTTGGATATCTTCCATATCCATAGTTTGGTAGTGCCGATGGGTCGAAGACATCCGCACCTGTTGCCACGATTATTGTGCCAACTTCGATTTCTACGGTTTCTGGCTTCATGTCAAAGTTTATTGCTTGCCTTTCACATGCCTTCATGCACTTGTCGCAGACAACTACGCCTTCCTTGTTTAGACATGTGTTCATATCGATTATGTATGTTGCTGGAACTGCTTGTGCGAAGGGTGTATAAATTGCGTGCCTTATGGCTAGTCCCGCGTCAAACTCGTTTGGCGCCGTAACTGGGCAAACTTTTGTGCATTCGCCACATGCAGAACAGTCCTTCGTGACGTATCGGGGTTTCTTCAATATTTTAACGTGAAAGTTGCCGATGTACCCCTTTACGTCTATGACTTCACTGTTGGTCAACAGTTCAATGTTAGGGTGATGACCGACATCCGACATTTTCGGCGCAAGTATACAAATCGAACAGTCCATTGTCGGAAAAGTCTTATCTATCCGCGCCATCATTCCGCCGATGCTAGGCTCCTTTTCAACAAGATAAACCTCATAACCAGTATCCGCAAGATCCAAGGCAGCTTGGATGCCAGCAACACCGCCCCCTATAATCAAAGTCTTACGGATTATCGGAACTTCGATTTCCTCCGAAGGCTCAAGAAAGGCAGCCTTTGCCACAGCCATCTTAACCAAATCTTTTGCTTTCTCCGTAGCTGCCTCACGATCGTACAAGTGAACCCAGCTACACTGCTCGCGGATGTTAGCCATCTCAAAAAGATACTTGTTTAGCCCAGCCTCTTCACAAACCTTGCGAAAAGTTGGCTCATGGAGGCGAGGCGAACATGACGCCACAACAACTCGGTTAAGCTTATGCTCCCTAATATCATTCCTTATTAGAGCTTGCCCCTGATCTGAACACGTGTACATGTTGTCTTTGGCTAAAACAACGTGTGGAAGTGTTGCAGCAAACTTGGCTACTTCTTCACAGTCCACAGAGCCAGCTATGTTTAGCCCACAGTGGCAAACGTAGACGCCTATACGAATTTCTTCAGATACTTTGCTTTTTGGCGCCTTCTCTTCAGTCATAGAGCTACGCCTCTATAGCCACAGCTTTAAGATGATTCTCAATTGCAGATGCAGCGCGTTTTCCAGCGCAGATTGCTTCAATAACAGACGCTGGACCAGTTACAGCGTCGCCGCCTGCAAAAACTCCACGAATCGATGTCTCCATGGTCAGCGGATTAACCCAAATTGTTCCATCATCGTTAAGAATTAACTCTTTTGGCAGAAACTCCAAATCTGGTGCCTCGCCGGTTGCCAAAATAACCATGTCTGTCTTCCAAACAAACTCGGAGCCCTCTATTGGCAGCGGCTTTCTTCTACCAGACTCATCTACATCGCCTAACCGCATACGAACAAGCTCAAGCGCCGAAACCAGCCCGTTTTCTCCTACAATCCTCTTTGGCGTCACCAAAAACTCGAATTTTACGCCAGCCTCTTCTGCCTCTTTAACTTCCCAGGGGTTTGCTGGCATCTCATCTTTCGATCTCCTATAGAATGTTGTTACGTTTTCTGCGCCTAGTTTCAAAGCGGTTTTAGCCGCATCTATAGCTACGTTTCCGCCACCAATCACAGCGATACTCTTACCAAGCCTAATTTTATTGTCACTGTTGATTTGCCACAAAAAATCTAAGGCGTGAACCACACCTTGCAAGTCTCCGCCTTCAATCCTCAACTTCTGGCTTTTATGCGCCCCCACGCCGACAAAAACAGCATGGTAGCCTTCACTCCACAAGTCATCAAAATTTAAGTCTTTACCAATCTGCGTGTTAACCCTAAATTCGATACCTAAACTACGAAGAAAATTCAACTCGTCCTCAAGAACATCTCTTGGCAAACGGTGTTTAGGTATACATTTCCTAAGCATTCCTCCAGGCTCTGGAAGAGACTCAAAAACAGTTACGTGATAACCCTTTCGAGCAAGCTCATACGCCACGGTTAAGCCTGCTGGTCCAGAACCAATAACCGCAACTTTTTTTTCAGAGCCAACTACTGAACGCTTTTTAGCCTTTAGTTTGGATCGCCTATTACGAATTTTTTCTAAAAATCCTTGTACATCAAGTCCAGCACGTTCTGGGTGCAAACAAACAAGTGTAACCACAAGAGGCAGGGGGACATTTTCAACAATCATTTGGATGGCCTTTTCAAGGGGTTTCAAATAACCACGCTTTGCAGCAGCCGTCCTCATAAAAAGGAAAATCTCTGGCAACTTCAAAGCTTGTGGACATCGTCTGTAACATTTATAGCACCAAGCGCAAAGCCAAAGCTCATAAGAAGACAGCACGTCTTCGGGGCTCAAGAAAACTTTTTCAAGAAGCCCGCGTGGATTATAATCTTTCTCAAGTAATTCCACCATAGAACAGCTTGCAGTGCATATGCCGCATTCAAAACAGTGTTTGAGCTTTTCCACGTCTAGAAGCTTTTTAATTTCTTCCTCGAGCAGTGTAGCTTCAGACGCCGCCAATGTTTAAGCCCTCTCATAGGTTTGAGCTTTCTCATGGATATAAAGGTTTACAAATGTAAAGATTTCAAAAACACCAATTCACTCAGCGAATACTCGCGAGCACATTTTATAAAGTTAAAACAAGAGATGAAGAGGGATGGTGAACGCCTATGCGAAAGATAAGAGTTATCCTGTTCGGTGTCGGTGCAGTCGGCAGTCTCATTGCTAAGTTTTTGCTAGACAAAGTAGGAGTAGAAATTGTTGGCGCCGTCGATGTTGCCAAAGATAAGATTGGCAAAGACTTAGGCGAAGTACTGGGAATACAGAAGAATCTTGGAGTAACGGTTTCAGAAAACGTGGATGACACATTATCCAAAGTTAAGGCAGATTTGGCAATACATGCAACCTCATCATTCCTTAAAGATACATACCCGCAGATAGCTTCACTCATAAAGCACGGCGTAAAAGTGATATCCACATGTGAAGAATTAACATACCCCTACTACACCGAGCCAACACTTGCGAAAAAGCTAGATGCTCTAGCAAAAAAACATGAAGCAACAGTATTGGGAACCGGCATAAATCCCGGATTTTTAATGGACACGCTGGTAATAACGCTAACCGCGGTTTGCCAAAAAATAGAAAAAATAGAGGCGATGAGAGTAATGGATGCAGCGAAAAGGCGGTTGCCATTCCAAAAGAAGATAGGTGCAGGACTAACCCCAACGGAATTCAAACAAAAAATAGAAAATAAGCAGATTACTGGACACGTGGGACTTGAGCAATCCATCGCGATGATCGCTGATGCCCTCGCATGGAAAATGGATAAAGTTGCAGCCGCAGAGGTTGAACCAGTAATCGCCAAAAAACCAGCTAAAAGCCAACACATAGAAGTTAAAACCGGTCAAGTGGCAGGTATAAAGCAAAAGGCAAAGGGCATAATCGGGAACAAAGAAGTAATAACACTTGAATTCCAAGCCTACTTCGGCGCTGAAGAAGAATATGACGCTATAACAATTATTGGCGTTCCAGAAGTTAGGCAGAAAATAAAACCATGCGTTCACGGCGACACAGGAACAGTAGCGATGATTGTAAACGCTATTCCAAAGGTGATGAAAGCGCAGCCAGGTTTACTTACAATGAAGGATTTACCAGTCCCATCAGCAGCGTTGGAAGATTTAAGAAGCTACATCAGGGATGAATTTTGAAGTTTAAAATAGATATAAACTGTGACTTGGGCGAAAGTTACGGTGCTTTCAAGATTGGAAACGACGAGAAAGTAATGCCGCATATAACATCAGCAAACATTGCTTGCGGATTCCATGCTGGTGACCCCGTTACTATAGCGCACACTGCGGGTTTAGCGAAGAAATACCATGTTGCCATCGGCGCACACCCGGGCTATCCCGATGTTCTGGGCTTTGGAAGAAGGGAAATTCAATTGACCTCGGAAGAAATAAGAGACTACACAATTTACCAGATAAGTGCCCTCCATGGGTTTGCGTCAACAATCGGTACAAGTCTTCAACACGTGAAACTTCATGGAGCATTATACAATAGCGCAGCAAAGGATGAAGAAACTTCAATAGCTGTGGTAGAGGCAGTTCAAGCATTAAACCCAAATTTGATAATTTTTGCGCCTCCAAAATCAGTATTGGCAAACATCGCGGATAAGGCTGGGTTAAGGGTCGCATACGAATTTTTTGCTGACAGAGCCTACAATCCTGACGGGAGCCTCGTTTCAAGGAGAAGATCAGATGCTCTCATCCAAGAAAAACGAAAAGTTGTAGAAAGAGTTATTAAAGTTGTAAAGGAACAAAGAGTTATCGCCATCAACGGTTACGCTATAGACATTGGTCAAATTCACACAATCTGCGTCCACGGAGATACTTCAAACGCTGTTGAGCTAACAGAGACACTGAAGAGAGAATTAACTAAAGCAGATATAGAAGTTACGCCCGTTGAAAACTTCCTATAGCCCTTTTGGTGAAAAAATGAAGACGAAAGGGTATCCATCAGCGCGATACTTCCCAGTGGGCGAAACAGCACTTGTTGTCGAATTCGGAGACGAAATAAGTCCGGAAATAAACAGCAAAGTCATCGCCTTAAATGAGAAGCTTTCAAAGGCTGAAATTTATGAAATAGAAGAACTTGTCCCAACATATCGCTCATTACTTATTCGTTATAACCCACTCAAGACCACGTATACGCAACTTTGCCTTCGCATTAAAACAATCGAAAAAACACTGATAAAAACACCAGTAGAGACCAAAGGAAGAAAAATCGCAATTCCAGTTATTTATGGCGGAGAATATGGACCAGATCTTGCATACGTTGCCCAATATCATAAACTAGGCGAAGAACAGGTTATTGCCTTGCATTCGAAAAGAGAATATAGGGTCTACATGATTGGGTTTGTTGCCGGCTTTCCCTATCTTGGAGAAGTCCCCGATGAAATAGCAACGCCGCGCCTTGAAAAACCACGACTTAAAGTTCCTGCAGGCTCCGTTGGTATAGCAGAAAAACAAACTGGAATTTATCCATGCGAAGCACCTGGTGGATGGCAAATAATAGGAAGAACACCGATTAGGCTGTTTGATCCACAACAACAGCCTCCTGCGCTTCTGAAACCCGGAGACATTGTTAAATTTAAACCAATTTCAGAAGAAGAATTCAAAACTATCCAAAATTCGACTCAAAAGGAACCATTCACATTTTTAAGGTAACCTTGGTAACCTTAAATGAAAGTATTTCAAGTGCTTAAGTCAGGGTTTTTAACCACTGTTCAAGATCTTGGAAGATATGGTTATCTTAAATATGGTGTGCCAATATCCGGTGCAATGGACACATTCTCACTAGTTACCGCAAACTTTTTGGTGAAAAATGACCCTGGCGCTGCATGCCTTGAAGCGACGCTTATAGGACCAGAGCTCCAAGCCTTGACAGATACACAAATTGCAATAACTGGAGGAGGAGCATCGCCTAAAATTAACGGTCAAAACGTTCCAATGTGGCGGACATTGAAAGTACAAGAGGGTGATGTTATCTCTTCTGAAAAAATAAAAAGTGGATGCCGATTCTATCTTTCAATAAGAGGTGGAATAAATACACCATTAATTCTCGGAAGCAGATCAACGTATGTACGTGGCAAATTTGGAGGAATCAATGGTAGACCTTTAAAAGCTGGTGATATAATAGAGTGTTTTGATGTACATCCCGTAGAAAAAGCGTACGCACTTCCGGAAGAGCTAACGCCAGAATTCAAAAGTCCATTTACTGCACATGTTGTGCTTGGACCGCAAAAAAGTATGTTTACAAAAGAGGGGATAAAGATCTTTCTCTCAAGTCAATATAAAGTTACAATTGAAGCAGACCGTATGGGATATCGCCTAGAAGGCCCAAAAATAGAGCATAAAGCGAATGTGGAAATAGTTTCAGATGCAATTTTACCTGGGGCAGTTCAGGTTCCGAAAAATGGACAACCAATTTTGATAATGCGAGATGCACAGACGACTGGTGGATACCCAAAAATAGCCACTGTGATAGCTCCAGACGTTTCACTTCTTGGACAAGCCAAACCGGATGATATTATAGTCTTTTCTGAAATCTCGTTACGCCAAGCGCGAGAAAGATTCATAAAGTTTTACAAGCTTCTTAGCAGCGTTAGGAAAATATTGAAATGAAGAGGGATTTTGAGAACAGAGAAATTAACGTTTATACGGTTAATCTAAAATTAATGTTATGAGAGTGTTGTCATGATAACTGAAGCAGGGGTGCATGAAAAAGGGGAAATTTCCCTTCTTGACTTGATAAAGAACGTGAAAAACAAACCAAATTTTCAGAGTGCGGGAGCAATTGCACTTTTTATCGGAGTAGTTCGTGGAGAAAACGGAAAAGGAGAAAAAGTGCAAAAGTTAAGGCTAGAAGCTTATGAAGAAAAGGCAAATGAAACGTTGGCAAACATATGCAGTGATCTGAAGAAGAGGAGTGGAATAATTGATGTCCAAATTCATCATTTACTCGGCGAGTTTAAGGTTGGCGAAGATCTCGTATATGTCATTGTTGCTGGTTCTCATCGTGAAAATGTGTTTCCTGTGCTGGAAGAGGCTGTTGAAAGATACAAGAAAGAAGCGCCTATATTCAAAAAGGAATACGTGATGGACAGTGAGGGAAAAGTGACTTCTTACTGGGCGTCTGAAAAGCAAGGAAAATTGTGATAAGCTACATATATGACGCTTTATAAGCTTGTAAGAAGTGTATTTTGAGAAATGTTATAAACGCGCTTAGGAAACTATGATAGAGGAGATGAGGTTTGGAGAAGAAAAGCTACGCGTGGTTTGAAAGGCGAAGAAGAACAAAGGCGCTGGATTTGGCTCAAGAACAGATAACGAAGGCTCTTGGCACGGTGACTTTGCTTCATCAAGCGGTTAAAAGCATTTCGGAAGCAAAGAAGAAAGAGGCGCTTCAAAGCATTGAAAACCTTTTCAAGATGGAGACGGAAGTGGATAGTTTAAGAACGGAGGTTTTTAAGGAGTTATCCAAAGGCGCTGCGTTGTTTGCAGAGTACCGAGAAGATCTAATGCACCTGGTTAAACGCCTCGACACATTAGCTGATCATGTGAAAGATGTGGCGAGATGCGTAAAAATGCTCTCTGATTCCCAGATACCGAAAGAAATGTGGGACAACACTGTTCTTATGACTTCTACACTGGTTGAGTGCGCTGACGCGTTGAGGGGGAGCATCGAAAAAATTACGGCAAACCCAACTGAAGCAATACAAGGAGCAAAGAGAGTTGAGGAGATTGAACATAAGATTGACGAAGAATATCTTAAAACAAAAACTCTGTTCATAAAGTATTCAGAGAAGATGAACTGTGGTTCAATGGTGATTTTTGACGATTTAATAGAATTCATAGAACATGCCGCTGACATGTGTGCAGACACGGCTGACTACATAGTGATACTTGCAAGTCGAGAGTAAAAGCGAACACTTGTGATAGAGATGTTGCTGGTTCAAATTTCAGACATCCATTGCGGTCCGATGTTGCGAAGAACAATACTAAGAACTGCTATAAAAGAAATAAACGGTCTTTCACCCGACGTGGTGCTTGTGACTGGTGACTTAACTGAAAACGGTTTGATATCCGAGTTTACAGATGCCTCAAAGGAGTTGAAAAAACTGAAGGCTGAAAAGGTGATTTATCTAAGTGGAAATCATGACTACCGTTCAACTGGATACCTGCTCTTCAAGGAGTTTTTCCCGTTTTCACAGGTGACGGAGACCAGTGACGCTGTTATAGTGGTGTTAAGCTCAGCGAGACCAGACAGAGATGACGGGGAAGTTGGACATAGACAAAATCTATGGTTGGAGAAAACTCTTGAGGAGTATAAGGACAAGGTGAAGATGGTTGCGATACACCATCACATCATCCCGGTTCCGGACACTGGGGCAGACCAAATTACAATTGTGGATGCTGGAGATGTTCTAAGAAGTTTGATAAAATCTAAGGTGGATTTGGTTCTTTGTGGACACCGCCACAGACCGTGGCGGTGGAAGATTGAAGATATGCTAGTTGTTCACGCTGGTAGCGTATCATGCGAAAAGTTGAGGGGTTTCTTCTGCAATTCATACAATGTTGTGGAAATTAAACGCAAAAGGGTCAATGCTAAGTTGAAGATAGTGGATGGCGGTTACGTAGACTTTAAAGAGATTGTGAAGAGAAGAGAAATTTTGCAAGCCTCAGATATTTCACAATTTAGTGACTCACTAGCGCAATAATATCATAGTTAAAGGGTTTAAAAGAAAATGTGGGCAATCGCTGCTTACGCTTGTTTCCAATTCAAACTTATTTAGAAAGTGTTATCTCCATCGTTGAAACCATTCGTGACCTGTTTTGTCCCTGTTTCGGCGGCATTTCTTCTGTTCCAATGGATATTTTACTTACATTTAAATCCTTAAGAAATCTGTTTCTGACAATTTCCGCCACGTCAACAGCTGTTGTGATTGCTCGACCACGCGCCTTTATAGTTATTTCCTTGGCGTCAGACGATGAAAGCCCAGTAACGATGGCTAGAACGTAGTTCATTGCTGGTTTTCGCCCAATGAAGATCGTTTCAAATTTTTCAGACATTTTCACATCACCTCTCTCTATTTAGCACCGCATTGTCGTGTAACGTTGTGCGCTGTTTTTAGCCATTTAACAGTACAACGTTACTACCCTAAAAATACATGAACTTCCTTATAAACACCACAGTATCACGCTTCTTGATTGTTGTTAACTCCCATACTCTGCATTTTCACGAACTTTAAATCCTTTCAGCAACTATGTTCTGTTAGTGCTTTTCAACAGGAAAAATTTGTGAGGGCGGAGTGATTTTTGTCAAGGTGTAAGGTTATGTTATGTTGAGGGGGCGGGGGAGGCGCAGGTCCGGTCGGGGATGGTGGGGTTACTCTTATTGAGAAAAACGCCACTGCCGCAAGTATCCATGCAATTAGTATCAGAATTAGACCTATAATTACAATTGTTAATACTGCGCCTATCAGCAGCAATATTCCAGCAGTATCGAACATTTTCTCGCCTGATTTTTCCGCAATCATGTTAAACGATTTCTTGTAGAAAATCGCTTCTAACAAAAAGAATATGAAGAGAACAACCAAAGCCAAAATTAACGAAACCAAGCTGAAACCCAAAATTCCACCTGAACCCATCATTGCTCTACCGAACAATCCGCCGAAAAACATTGAAACTAGAACGACGCCAGCCGAAATAATGCCTATTATTCCGAAGATAAAACCGTATAGTGCATTTTGAAATATTCCAGGTTCATTATAGTAATCTGCCAGTCCCTTCATGCCAACCAGCACAAGTATTATGCCTACCAAGCCGAGAAACGGCACAAAAGAACCTAGTGCAACAAGTATCGCACCAATCCCACTTAAGGTTTTATTTGACTCCAAACTCATTAATCAAACCTCGCAGTTTCATTAAGAACGTTTCAAATAAAAGCTTTTCCGAAAACAACTCGGCACGTAACGGAAAGTGCCTTATCGTAGTAGGAAAAAAGGCATATATGATGCTTCTGTTAGTGTATCTTCGTGGAGGCACATGCGCGATGGCTAAGCGTATAAGTGCATTGGTCCTTGTGGTTATTGCAATTTTTGCGGTTACACACGCTCCATTAACATTCGCATCTAAAAACTCTAAAACTTCATGGACTTTCATGGTCTACTTAGACGCTGACAACAACCTTGACCCTTATGGGCTTTTGAACCTGCAGCAGATGAGTAGCGGCTTATCACCCGAAGCAAACGTGAACGTTTTAGTTCTTATGGATAGACTTGAACAGCCAGCATACATCTACAAGATTACACACAATAACATTGAAGTCGTCTTGTCCATCGGAGAAGTGGATATGGGTTCAACGGAAACTCTCGCATGGTTCGTAAAATATGTAATGAAGAATTATGCGTCTACACATTATCTTCTGGACATGTGGGATCATGGCGGAGGCTATAGGGGAGTTTGTTGGGACGAATCAAGCGGCAACCATCTTTCCCCGCATGACATAGAAGTAGCACTTGCCGAAGCTGAACAAAAAGGTAAAAGGAAAATTGACATAGTTGGTTTTGACGCTTGCCTAATGGGAATGATAGAAGTGTGCTATGAGCTAAAAGACGTCACGAACATTGTGATCGGCTCTGAAATGCTCATACCTGGATACGGTTGGCCATATGAAAACCTAATGCAGTATTTGTCGGCAAACCCAAATGCTGATCCATACACGTTTAGCAGGGAAATCGTAGCGCAATATGTAAGCTACTACGAAAGTATGCAATCAACGTATTTTGTCCAACTTTCGGCGATCGACGAGACATCCGTTCCAGAAATGGCTGAAAGTCTAAACGCCTTCGCCGACTACTTGAGTCAAAAAATCAACGAGTATAAAGGGGTTATCGCGGACGCTAGAGGCGCCTCTCAACAGAAATTCATAATGGGTACGATGGGTGCATACTACTACATAGACCTCTACAAGTTCACAAGCGTCATTATGGAAAATACAAACGATGGAACACTTGACAAGTTAGCGTCAGAATTATTGAGCAGCGTAGGCACGATGGTGTTTTACGAAGATCACATAAGCCCTCAAGGTAATCTTGACGCTAAACAATACGGGCTAACAATAAACTTCCCACCGAACAGAGAAGCCTACAACCCCAACTATGAAACATATGTTCAAAGCCTCGCAACGGAAACAACATGGCTTAATCTGCTCATGACTTACTATAACAATGCCTAAAACTCACCAAACTTTAACCGCCAACTGTAAAAATCAACCTATGCCTACCCCCCTATCGTTTTCACCTACCCCTCCCCCTACGTTTTCAAACGAAAATGGGCGTGAAAAATTGGCCATTTCACCTACCCTCACTATGGCAGCAGAAAAAGTCAGCCTAACAGTGTTAAACAGCCTTATAATAGGCTAACCAGCAACAAGGCGCTTGCATAAACACGCTGTTCTCTAAAAGTTTTAATTGCCTCTATTTAATTATTATTTTTCCGATAGATAACATTCAAATCCCATAATGGGGAGTTGAGTGGAATTGCCTGTTGAGGTTGATTTGGAGCTGTATGGCGAAAAGAGTGTTGTTTTGCCGTTTTTTACTGGACATGTGGCTAGGGGTTTGTTGCTGCATATTGTTAGGCTGGTGGATCCGTCTGCAGCTGGTGTTTTGCATGAGTTGAACGTTTCTAAGCCTTACAGTGTTACGCCTTTGCGTTTTAGAAGTGTTTCAAGGGTTGAAGATGGCTTTGTTTTGGATCCCGCTTATCCTTGTCATGTGGGTTTTAGATTTTTGAGGGATAATTTGGCTGGTTACGTGTTAAAGTTTTTTGAGCGTCAGAATAACGTTATGATTTTTGACAAGGTTTTTCGCATAGCCTCCTTAAGCATCAAAAGTAAAAGCTACACGGATTTAGAGCGTGAACCCCAAGCGGCTGAGCGGTTCAAGCTTGTTTTTGAGACGCCTACCTACTTGCCATGTTTGGGCAGCAATTACCGCTGGATGTTTCCTGACGCCGTGAGGATTTTTTCCGGGTTGATGCGCGTTTGGAACAAGTTCAGTGATGGTAGACGATTTGGCAAAGAGGAGTTTTTGACTTATAAGGATTGGTTGAGTAAGAATGTGGGTGCTTGCAGTTACAAGCTTAGAACAAGGTTGGCGGTTATGCGTGAAAAGAAGGCTGTGGGGTTTATTGGGTGGTGCACCTACGAGATGAAGGATTTGGAAAGCGAATGGAACAAAGTAACGGTTATGCTGGCTAAATGTGGAGAGTTTTCTAATGTTGGAGGAAACAGGACGGGAGGTTTTGGGGTTATAAAGGCAATTTTGAGGGTTGAGGCTGAAAATGAGGTGATAAAATGAGCTTGTATTACATTAAGGGGCTGTTATTAAATTAAGACCTTTTATTTTTTGCAGGTGTGCGGTGTTTCTCGTTATTATGGGGTAACCCTTAGTCAGGGCGATTGCGCCGACCATTACGTCCCTTATACCTATAGGCTGCCCTTTCGCCTCCAGCTCAGCGTGGATTTGTCCTGCTTTTTCAGCTGATTTTAGGGTCAACTTTAAGATAATCATTTGTTCTAGCAATCTGCGTGTGGCTGTTATGTTCTGCAGCCTTTTCTTGGACCTGTAAGCTCCATAAAACAGTTCAAAAGTGTTGATAACAGTTGTTGAAAGCGTTAACCCCCTCCTCTCAAACTCAGCTATAAAGGTAACGGCTTTTTCCAAGCCCCTGAGCATGTCCACCAGAATATCTGTGTCAATTACAACTTGCGTTCCGGTAATTTCCATCTCTCCCACACCCTTGCGAGGGAGTCCTTAATCTCAGCCCATTCCTCCTCAGACATGTCCCACGAACCAGCTAGATCTGTTATTCTGACGCCCCTCCCCCTCGACTTCAAGCTTAGCAGATAACGCATGGCTTCGTCCAGCGAGACTGGACGCTTTAACCTCATTTGAAGTTCGCCAGCAACCTCGGAAAGCCTAACGTATGTTTCCTTACCTATTTTAACGGTTTTGCTCTCGGTCACTTTTTCCACCAAGTAGTATAAGCGCTGAAAGCCATTTAAACTTTACCAACCTTTTCATTAAATTTTAAAGACTTGTGAACGGAGTTAGCAGTTATGATAAGGCAAAAAGTTCATAGCGAACTGATAAAACGAAGGATTTAGAGAGCGAGCGGAAAAAGTGACAGTTATTCAGGCCAAATATGCAGATTACTCAAACATAGGAGGAAACAAAACAGCAGGATACGGAGTAACAAAACTTGTTTTGCAAACGCTTAAGAATTAAGCCTGCCGCACGTAGAATGCATATGACATATGTAAGCTTTCTAAAAAGTTTTATACTTTGAAATCTACAAGTTTTATCTGAATTATTATGATCCTCAGCGACTTAGCTCCAGCTAAACTCGATTACACAATGTTGCCTGATAAAACTATCATAAGTGAATCGGTGTCTGCTCACAATGACCTAACCTTTAATATATATGAGCATATAATCACAAAATTTGGACTGCAGCCATTAAGTCAAGATGCCTCGCGCTTTCCACACGATATTGGAAAAATTCTTTGGGTTTCCATGTACAAGGATAATAAAGTACATATCAGTCGGAATCTCGTCAAAAGAGTATATCACGCTCAAGTGCTTCGGCGTGTCTTGGAAATGCGAAAAATTTGTCCTCTTCATAGTAAAGATGCAATACTGGAAATGCTAATTGCTGAGTATGAGGCAAACAAAAAAATCTCGAGCGAATTCTCGGATTTGGTAGATCCAATTGAAAGCCAAGTTCTAGCCGTAATGGCTTTACATCATGAACTGTCAACTTCCCTTGCAACTTCGACGCTTGGTTCTCCCGATCTTTTACCTCATGCCTACGCTTTACTGATTGCTGATGCAGTATCTAGTAATTTAATAGGTTCTATTTTAAATAAGGAAGAGCCAAAATTGTTTTCTTTTGATCCCGTCTTATGTTCTCTCAAAGTATCAATCACTAACACTTATATAACGATACTTGAGGGAGTTTCCATTAATGATGGCGAGGTTGTTTTCACTCCGAAAGAGGAATTTGAATTATCACATCGTTTGAATAGGGACGCATTTTTTGTACTTTTTCCTTCTCCTCGTTGGTCTCCTATGAGGAAGGAACATGGAACCTAAAGAACATTTGTACTTGATACCTAGTGCCAATTCTAACTTTTCCAGAGTTTGCCTGCAATGTCTTCAGGATATGGGCTATAGCGCAGAGAGTAGCACAAGCCTCGATGGGACAACGCTTATTAAAACAAATTTTCCAATGGATAAACGCGGAGAACTTGACAAAGAACTTTTTAAAAAAATTGAGGTCCCTCTGTCTGTAGCGTTCTTACTCTCTCATACAAAAATCAAAGGAAGACGTGTTTATTCTTCAGGTCTTCCGCCAGTAACATGCAACGTACTTAAAGGTAGCGAAGTCTTTATATCTAAAAAACATGGAGCGAAAAAAGGAAGAACTTTAATCAATGAACCAATAGACTTCAAATTGGACCAACACTTCCTTTTAACGCCATCCGAATACTGCTCGCGTGAAATTGATCCGTGCTTGCTTTGTTCTGTAAGAAGAAGTGAAAAAAGGTTTAGGAGCACTATTCTGACTATTGGTTATGCGAACGAAAATGTGCCAGCAGATCGGAACGTTAGACGTGACGCACCGTTCAGAAAAATGTGTGAGTGGTGCTATATCTCGGCGTTTTTTAATCTTGCTTATGGAGGAAACTTTATATGGATTCGATATGCGGAGCCGGTTAACTTTTCCGTTCCTTATACGGTGGCTGACGTAACGTTCTATGAAAACTCCATATTTGTGAAAACCGGGGCTCCGCAAAGGCAAAAGGCTCATATTGTCGTTTCACTCTTTTTCATAATGACAGGCAAGATGCCGGTAAATGCAAATTTTGAAGTTAACCCAGCGGTTATTGCTCTTTATTATCCCGAAGTTTATGACATGTGGCGGAGAGATCTGAGTGAAGGAATCGTTTATAGACTTTTTTCTATGATTGCCCGTGACAAATGGACTTTACAGGAAGAAAAATGGAGGACTTATAGTAGAATTTCTAAAGTAGTTGAAAATGGAAATTTTTCTCAAGCATTTTATATGTTAGCTAAACACAAAAGGGTAACTAAGCCCATTAGACGCGTTGCGTATGCGATGAATCTTTTATTAAGTGATGATATGATAAAAACTATAAGTAATAGTAGTTGTGTAAATGTTGAAAAGGTGGTTTATTTGTCGGAGAGATGGAAACTCTTCGAAGCCATCAAAAGTGATGAACGAATTGAAGCTTTCATAAAAGCTTCTATAGAACTGACTGGAAGGAAAAGAGAAAGAGCATATAATGAAGCAAGAAAAGTACTTGAATATCTTATTGGTGAAAACTATGCGCAGTATCTATACACGGGAATTAACAGAGGTTTCTATAAAGCGACTCTGGAGAACTTCTTAGAGGCTATTCAAGTTTTGTCTAACAAGTTTTCAAAGTTTGATCGCAAAGTGATTTTTACAGAAATTTTTTATTACGTGTTAGCAGAATTACTTAGATTTCGTAGAGAGTGAGTGAGCAAAATGAATGAAAACAAAATAAAACCTGTTTGGGAAAGCTGCAGCGACAAAATTGCTCTAAAACGTGATAAAGATGGCTGGTTATCAAAAGATAATGGTAAATATTTCGTTGCATTTGCCATTTTAGAGGCACAAGGCTTCGTGTTTTTTGGGCACGAACCACTCGTTGAAGTGGCGTATATCGAAAAAGCCGAAGTGAATGGAAAAAGTAGACCAATTTTTGCTGCAAGCAAACGTCGAGGTGTTGATAGGCGTATCATCCATGAATTGCGAGAGAAATTTAGTCCCGGATATTTAAAAACTTGCCATATAGGAGTGGTTGAAAGAGAAGGAGAAGAACCTCTTTGCGGTGAATGTCCTGCATGTTTAATCTTTGGGACCCTTCAATATCCATCTAGAATTAGATATGCTGACAGTGTTGCAATAGAGGAAGATGCCGTACAAGAGCTTAATAAAAACATAATAGATGAATTAAAACTAACAAGCGGAGCTATCTTAACCCAAGAGGCAATTAAGCCTGGTACACATTTTCCCATCTATACATTCGGTAGATGGATGACTGAAGATGAATTTGGAGGCTGGGCCTATGCTTTTCTTTCAGCGATAAGGCAAGGTAGATATACAAGTAGAGGAGCTGCGCATGGAAAATTGGATATAGCAACTATTAATGGAGAACCCGCTGTTTTCCTCCTTGAAAGTGACAAACCACTTTATCCATCCATCTTCAGAATCAGCATAGTTGAAACAGACTATAAAACGTTAAGTCAACGCTTCGCCAATTTTGAAATAAAAACTGGACCAGAAGCAATGCAGAAAACCTTATCTGAATTGCTTTTCTTCAAAGGGACTCAGTGCATAGAAAAACTAGAAGAAATTTCTGATAAGTTTTGCAGGCTCGTTGAAACTTGGTCGAAAGGCAAGAGTCAGTAATGGACAACACGCTTAACCTTTATAACTTTCAAGCAGATTTGATAGGAACTTTCCGCGTACAGCCGATCACCATTACTCAACATTTCGCGTCTTACCCTTTTGTCCCACCAACAACAATTTCCGGTATGTTAGAGAGTCTAAGAAAATCTCTTCAATATACGCTAACCAAATCCACATACTTATGGATGAACAAAAAAGGAGAAAATCAGATAGTTAAGCCGACACAACTCGAGTTAGAGGGCGTATATACACATTTCGGGATATTTGGCAAAAATTTCAACATTAGAAAAAGCACTAGAAGAATAATGCGTATAGGCGAAAAGAAAGAGGAAATGACCTTCGGTGTCTTACCGTTTGAGGGTTATGTGGGTGATAATATCACATTTTATGTGATTAGCGAAAAGCCATGTAAGTTTTTAGAAGACATAAGAGGTGCGATGCTTTTTGTTTGTGATAATTGCCTCATTTATATAAACGATATAAGCAGAACAATTTGTAAAATAGAGCAAGGCGAATATCTTCCACTAACCCCTGTTCCTATCGAGCATGTAGAGCAAAGGTTGAAAAGTGGGCAAAGTGCTGTTTCAGCAAAAATATACATGGTTCCACTCAAATACTTAATTGACGGTGATGTTTTAATTGGAGTGGAAAGAAAACTTTTTGTTCAATTGGAGGAAGGACTGGCCGAAGGAAGATATATCAAAGTTAATGGGAAGGGTCTACCTATATGGTGGTAGGGCTAGAACGCAATCAGAGCCGAGATATTTGCAAAAAAATCTACGATGAAGTATTTTCTGGTATAAGTGGATACAAAGGTCCACATGAGTATCAATATGAACTTTGGGAGAAAATAATATTCTCCACCGAAGATATTTTGGTGTCTGTTCGAGTAGCTGGTGGAAAGACGTACGCAATAGGTATACCTTCTCTTGTAAAAATTTTAATAAAGCCTCCATTAGAAAATTTGATTTTAGTTTACCCAACGAAAGTTCTTGTTGAAGATCAAAAAAGGAAATTCGAGAAGATAATCCCGAGTATCACGAGAGTACTTACATCCTTATTTGGAGTGCCCGCACCAAATATTCAAGTAGGCATAGACACCGGAGATGAAAAAGAGGCATATTTTTATAACTCGCATGTGATATTGACGACCTTTGATACGTTTGTCCATAGATTGTTTGCATATGCGCATAAAAGATGGAATATGGTATATCCAATGAAGATAGCTCGAAGCATAATTGTTTTTGACGAAGCCCATTCTTATGAAAGTATAGCTTTTTTATCATTTGTCCACGTTATTCGAAATATTCTGAAAGTTAAACAAAAACACCCATGGTTCAATCCTCAGCTGATAGCAATGTCTGCCACTCTTCCAAGTCCAACAGAAGAATTGCTTGATTTTTTTCACGAGAAGTTCCGTGGAGGGAAATTCCTTAAAGAAAGGGGAAACAAAATCGAGAGTGGAAAACGAATCTACGGAGGCGAAATAACGAAAGAGGAACTGGTAACTATTTTAAGACATAGTATAGATTCAGGGAAGCGTTCACTTATTGTCGTCAATGAAGTGTGGTTCGCTGTTGAACTTTATGACGTTTTATGCAAAAAACTTGGATCAGCTAAGGATATCTTGCTTTATCATGGAAGACAACTTGTTTCAGAACGAAGAAAAATAGTTGAAGATATAGTAGAAGGGAAATGGCTCATTCTTATATCTACGTCGGCATGCGAAGTTGGACTAGACGTAAATGCAGATGTTTTAGTCACGACCCTATGCCCGCCAGATTCCTTTATCCAACGAGTAGGAAGATGCGCACGCAAGCCAGGCCAGGTTGGGACAGTCTACCTCCTAGTTTTAAAAAGCCTCCAAGATGACAAAGAAATTACATGTCGAGAATTCGGTGTCAACGCAGAGGACTTAAAATACGCTGATAGTCTTCAAAAGGATTCTCCGATCAACTTGGATGTCATTTCATCTTTTATTGAGGGGACTGCCCGAAAACTAGTTGAGCTCTATGGAAAGATTCAAGCTATTCCCTTTCCCTTAGCATATAACATTGACATCATTGAAAAGCTGACCAAATACGTTTATGAGTTTGTTGAGGAAAACTCCTATGTGCATCTGCAAATAATTCAATGTCTCAGAAACTTTGAACCTGAAGTTAGGCTTTTGCCTCTTATTAGGAATGAAGATGAGGCTATTGACTTTCTGAAAGATGGCGATTACATACGTTTACCTCTATACAGGTTGTTTGTTGACGAAGATGCTTCAATAAAGGCCGAAAGTCTCATAAAAGGCGCTGACATCAACTCCACAGCATCAGTTACTTATACTTTAGACGGCGATTATGAAATTCGTAGGTTGAGGAGAATCGTATACAATGAAAGTCCTCTTACTATTTTAATCTCAAACAAAGAAAAAAGAGAACTTTCTACAAAAGGATATGTAGGAGTCAGCGGTCCAAGGGCTAAAAAGGACGAAAAAATAGACATTTTGTTAGGTCAAGATGAAATGGGTTCACTTCAAGTTCGTGCAAAATTTGGCAAAAACGTTATTGATCATCTTCTTCCTGCTAGCTACCCATTATTAGCATATTTTCTTAGAGGAGCGTAAATTTGTCCTTAAAGATCAGCGTTCTTGGCATGTTTGTTTGTGTCCGCATCCTCCTTGGCATTTGTTTTTGGCTACTCTTATTGGGGGCAGCGTTTCCTCTTTGATTATTTTCTTTATGTGTCCAATCACCCTTTTTACATAACTTTTCATTGTCGGCGTGATTTCAAACTGTAAAATTAGCTTTTCTGGAATATAATTGACAAAGCCCCGCTTAACAATAGCGTCAAAGTTTTCTTCAACGAGCAAGGCGTAAGCTACAAGCTGATACTTATGATCCATATACGCTTTTCCATTATCAGAATTCATATTCTTATACTCAACTGGAACATACTCGCCTTTAGCTGTCTTAATTATGCAGTCCACAACGCCTTGAAGCTGGAGCTTTTCTGAAAAAAGCTGAACGAAAAGCAGTTTCTCGGCGCCGACAAATTCTGATGAATAGTAAACAGCGTCTTTGCGACGGAGTTCTTTGCGCACGTATTCTTCATGCTGTTCTTGGCTTTCCTCCTGCTGAGAGCCGAAAACTGGTTGGGCATGCAAAACACGGTCAAAATACACAAGCCTAGGACAATAAATGTAATGCTTAATATCGGTTACTGAAACGTACGGTTCAGCAACATCCGAAACGGGCAAGGGTTGCCTCTTCCCCAAGCTGGCAGTCACATGTTTAACCTCACTCATCGCCTACTTTTCCCAAGCTTTTCTATGGTTTCCATGATTTTGGCGTAGGTCTCGATGCTGCATCTCCATCCGGCATAAACCATCTCGTTTACCGCCTGTTTAGCCTTTTCCTTTGTGACAATTTCCTCAGAAACTGCTTTTGCTAAGATGTATGGTGTGCCTGCATAGGATATGCCGTAAATTTTAGCTGTTTTCCTTGCCACCTCATCGTCTATTATGGCTGTTCCGCGCTGTTCTTTAGCTATTGTTAGAACCTCGGCGTCAGTCACGTGAAGTCCCCTCGTCTGCAATAGGTTTTCTAGGAAACCCTCATCTTTAGGTTCAACAACCTTGAACACGCCTTTTAGAAATAGCTTGCCTAGAATTATGGCGTCTGCAACGCCTTTACGTTTTCCTTCATCTATCACCTCTCTTTTAACGCTTGGAGAGGTTAACTTCTCATCTTTCAACTCTTCAAAAATCTTGCTAAGTCCCACTTTGGATAAATAAATTAGGGGGGTGGCGTTAAAAACGAGAGGTTTCACTCTGACTCCGCCGCAACGGCTTCCTTAAACTCTTTCTCGATTTCTTCTAGCGTGTACCTAACCCATTCGATGTTGCGCTGCTTTACCAGGTCAGCGAACTCCCAAAGCGAAAGTTTGGCTATTTCAGCAGCCTTAGCAAACGTCACTTTTCCATCTCGCAGTAGCTCTAATGCTGTTTGCTTGCGCCATTCTCCAATACCCAGTTCAAGA